>Ga0172379_10002093_pt1 | contig 36790 bp, 34 predicted proteins | sample GrowelOW334metaG_FD_119756 | JGI IMG/M metagenome (GOLD analysis project Ga0172379, IMG submission 119756) | Groundwater microbial communities from an aquifer near a municipal landfill in Southern Ontario, Canada - Groundwater well OW334 metaG | ecosystem: Environmental > Aquatic > Deep... | reverse complement strand
TATCCATTTTTTAAAACAGGGGGGTAGGTTTTTAAATAAGCAATATTTGTAATTGTAATTAATTGCATAGCTATTACTTATGTATTTATAAGTCGTAATTTGCTCTTTTGTCGGTTGATAGTGTTTTTAAATAACAAACCACACGAGAGGACACGTGCAGCAGCGGGGGTATTGAATTAATGGGTTTGCTATTCTTCAGTATCGGTGTTTATTTTTGAAGGATGCTGGCTTGTATGAAAAACATCTGCAATAATGATGCAGTCGTCAGTTACTTCATAAATAATTTTGTAACTCCATTTTGAGACAGAACGATAATTTTCCGGTTCATCAACCAAGTATTCTTCGATAGAAAATTTTTCAGGAAAATCGTTCAAGTTATTGACTAATTTTATTAATTCTTTCTTCACCATCCTGGCAGCAGGAATAGAGTCTTTTGCTATATAATCGTATATTTTGTCGAGATGCTTTTTGGCTAACCTATCCCAACGAATTGGGAGCTTTTTTCGCTTTACCAATTCTCAACCTCCCTTTCAACTTCTTCCTGCGTTAAAAAATCGCCCGATTTCACTCTTTTAGAAGCTGATTTTACCCTATTCCTGAGTTCTTGTTGGGTTATGGGTGAACCATTGGGATTATATCCAATAATTACAGTGCTTTTATATTCTTTGCTCATGGCATAAACCATTTTTAAAAACCGCTCGTCGGCAAGGTTTATATAGTTGTGTAATTCTGTTCTTAATTCCGGTATTCCCATGATGAATCTATTTTGTACAAAAATAACGTTTAATATTGATTTGTAGATTCATTTTTCAGGGAAATTGCTTTAATAAAATCCCAATCCGAAGATAGAGCTTAGAAGTTAAAAATTTGAATTTAGCACCCAGTAACCAGTAATCAGCATTAACCAGCAACCAGTAACTAGCAACCAGCCTCCAGTCGCATTTCTCAAATCTCATAATCTCACGTCTCACGTCTCAAAATATCACATCTACTTGCCTAGCATTTCGCCGCCAACTTATCGAATCCCTTTCGTTTGGAATATTCATTTACCTGGTGCATAAAAGCCTGGAACCGTGTGTCAAATGAAGTGTCCTCTTGACCGTCGTAGGCAAAATTTTCCCAGGGAAGGCCATCGTTATCTGCTCTAAATACATTGGAAACCGAAGCGTTTAACGTGCCGGGCATGCACGAAAAAGGCAAAATATTTACAATCCCTGATACATATTTTTTTGATAATATGGAAGCAGTACCAATTGCCATCGGTGGGTCGCCGTCGTAATCCTGGTGGATGTATTTATTGCTGTGGGCCAGCATATCTTTTACAGCCATCTCTTCTTCCAAAGGAAAAATGGAGCCTACAGCCCTTACCAGTTGATCTTCGAAATGGTGCTGGAAAAAACCTTGAAAGTTGGCTTTTATCAACCCTTTGGTATCTTTTTTCCATTTACTGTCACGGGCATAGCGATAGGTGGAATAGTGCAACCATTCGCCAAACGGGGCCATTAAGGTTTCGGCACCCAATTTTTCAAGCCGGTCAACTAAAAAGCTGCTGCAAAACGGATTGTCGCGCATAAATACTTCGCCCACAATGGCAACCACCGGTTTCCTGGAGCCATTGGAGTAAGGTATGTGTTTGAATTTTAAGGCAGAGTCTTTCATTACCGTTACCAGATTTTTGCCGCCATGTTCCAAACTTTCAATTACATTATCGAGGCACTCTTTGTAAACCTTATTGGTCATGCCTTTTATATTCTCGTACGGACGTTTTTGCTCCTGCATTTTCCGTAACAAATCAATGGCTATAATACCTCGGTAAGCCGTTATTCTCCACTTGGTGGCATGTCCGGGTGCTATATTGGCATAAGAATCTTCGTTGCTGGGTTGAAGAATTTCCACATCGTTAAAACCCATTTTATTGAAAATAATCCGTTGAAGACGGTTGTAGTTGCCAAACCGGCACGGGCCGTTATGGTCGGGCATAAAAAAAGCAACCTTTTTTGGATCGATACCCAGTTCCATCAGCTTTTTCACAAAACTTCCGGTGGTGGCAATCATGGGAAAGCATTCCTGGCCGTTGGTGTGCTTCCGTCCAATTTCAATATCCGATTCATCCTGCATGGGAAGCACTTCGGCATTGATGCCAACACTTTTGCAAGCGGCGGCAAAGGCGTAAATTACATCGCGGGCATAAGGGAAATATAGGGTTTTGCCAGTTAAATCGGGTGCGGGATTCTGTGTATGATCAGCTATTTCGGTCTGTATTTTAGATGATTGAAATGCACCTTCCAAGCTATCAACAAAAGCCTCAATGCGGGTAATCATTCCGGCATCGGCACTGTGTTCGTCCACCTCTAAATGTAGGTAAGGCTTGTTGTGAATCTCCTTTTTTACGTAATGCTGAAGAAAGGTATCGGGGCCGCACCTGAAATTACCCAAGTAAATGGCATTCAGGTTTTTGGTTTTGGAAACGATTCGGGCAGCCGACAATATTTTCCGGCCATTGGGCCAATACATGTTCGGATAAGTATCGGTAATATCTTCATCCCTCCAAGGCAAAAAGTCGAGTGGAATGGGCACAATGTCCATGCCAATGAGCTTTTCCACCAGGCTCAGGTTTTGCATGGGGTCATTGGTGTTGTATGGCCGGCCAATGATTACAAATTTCATTTTATTGTCCGGTAAATTAGCCAGCACCTCTTTTCCCCGCAAGGTAACGGATTTTTCGAATGCCTCCTGCGCCAGATTTGCGGTTTTAACGGCTTCTTTGGTTTTTGATTTAGCAATGCCAAAGGTAACCTTCATAAAGTCCGAAATTTCTTTCTGAAAGGCGGTGTCGAAGTATTTAAAATGAAGAGTAGGAATTAAAAGTTTGTTTGCGTCTTTATGTTTATTCAATGCGGCTTTCACCATAAAGGGATGCGATTGAACCCAAGGGCAATTTGAATTGCTCGATTTTTCACCCTCGCTTGCTTTTGCGTTCACCACGAAAGGGAGAAATACAAAATCGACATTTTTCTCCAACAGGTTGTTCACATGGCCATGAATGAGCTCCACCGGCAAGCAAGTCTCTGCCGTCATCATTTCAATGGAATTGTTCAACAGGTTTTTATCCGAATCATCGGAGAGGATTACATCGAAACCAAGTTTTTCAAAAAAGCTTCTCCAGAACGGGAATTCCTGGTAAAACTGCATCAATCCGCGGGGAATTCCTATTGCTGTTTTTGTGGTTCGTTCGACGGGTTTATAACCGTTTAGTAACAATTGAGTGCGCTCCTCAAAAAGGTTTGGAATGCCAAGGCCTTTTCCTTTTCGTTCATCAATTTCATACATATCGCAAATACCACCATAGAATAATGGTTTTTGGCCTTCAACCTTTACACGCCTTATTTCGCAATGGTTCGAGCATTTGTTGCAGGTAAATTTATCGGTAGTAAACGGAACTTTGCTAACATCGAACCCCTTAAACTTGGTTTTTTGGCCGTTAACCATTTTGTTTCGGGCAATAATGGCGGCACCAATGGCACCAGTTACATCGAAATGAGGTGGAATGTTGATACGTTTTCCGGTAATTTCTTCAAAAGCCGCCACCACCGCTTTGTTGTTGGTTACGCCCCCTTGAAAGTAAATGTGGTCGCCAATGGGTTTGTCGCGAACCACCCTGTTTATGTAATTTTGAACCGTACTGTAAGCCAATCCGGCAATGAGGTTTTCTTTTTTATCGCCTTTCTGTAAATAGGAATTCAAATCGCTTTCCATAAAAACGGTGCAGCGCTCGCCTAGTTTTGAAGGGTGCATACCTTGAAATCCGTGCGCTTCAAACTCTTCTTTAATGTTGATGTTCAGTTTTTCGGCTTGCTCTTCAAGAAAAGAACCGGTGCCGGCGGCACACACTTTGTTCATTTCAAAATCGGTTACCACTCCGTTTTCAATATGGATGTATTTGGAGTCCTGTCCACCGATTTCAAAAATGGTATCTACTTCCGGATTGTATGCAATGGTTGCCGTAGCTTGGGCGGTAATTTCATTTTGTATGGTGTCGGCTCCAATAAAATCACCAGTTAAATACCTGCCGGAACCAGTGGTTCCAGCGCCAACCACCATAACTTTATGGCCAATTTCATCGCCAATTTCCGACAATCCCTGCCGGATGGCATTCAGGGGTTTGCTGGCCGTTGGCAGATATCGTCGGGCAATTACGTTTATATCTTTGTCAATTAAAACCACGTTAGTACTGAGCGAGCCTACATCAATTCCCAAATAAACATCCACTTTTTCTTTTTCCTGGCTGATGTCGCGAATCTCTTTGTTGAGTTTGTAGTTGCGCTTCACCAAAGGTTTTAAGCTGGAATATTTAGATTGTTCGGTTTTATCCAAAAAGGCTTGAAGTGGTTCCAGTCCTTTAAAAGGAACCAGTTCTGTTTTATTTTTTTTGAAATACAGCACAGAGCCAATGGCACCCATTGCGGCGTAATGTTCCGGTACAATTAAATCGCCATTATTCAAATCTAATATTTCGCGGAAAGCCCGTATCATTCCCACATTGGCAGCAACACCTCCTTGAAACATTACCGGTGTTTCCAGGATTTTGCCTTTTCCCAGGGTGCTTTTAAAATTACGGGCAACAGCAAAGCACAATCCGGCAACAATATCATGCACCGGAGTGGCAATCTGTTGCAGGTGAATCATATCGCTTTTGGCAAAAACGCTGCAACGTCCTGCAATACGAGGTGGGTTTTCCGATTTTAATGATAATTCCCCAAATTCCTTATCAATACTTACCCCAATTCTTTTTGACTGCTGATCGAGGAAGGAACCGGTACCGGCTGCGCACAAACTGTTCATGGCAAAATCAGTTAGATACGATCGTCCTTCGCCGTTTCCGTTCTTCATGAAAATAAGCTTGGAATCTTCACCACCCATTTCAATAACCGTTCTAACCTTTGGAAAAAGCTGCGAAACGGCGGTTGATTGTGCAATTATTTCATTTATAACCACGCCACCAATCAATTCAGCCGCTTTTTTGCCTCCCGAACCGGTAAAGGCTATTTGCTTTAAATTTTCTTGCGGATGGATGGAAAATATTTCATTTATCCGGTCTTTTAAAATGTGGAATGGCTTGCCATACGTAAAATCGTAATATTCATTAAGTATCTTGTTGTCAGAGTCTAATACTACTGTATTTATTGAGGTAGAGCCAATATCAATGCCAAGAAAAAAATCCATGTCGGTTGAAATTATTTTTTGTGAAAATTATATAAAAATATGCTACCAAGCAATAATTGGATTTACTCAACTAAAATACTTTCATTTTTTCCCATTTACAATTTCTTTCAAGGCAATCATCGATTTTATGGGGCTATAGCTCATAGCATAATTTACCAGCCAATCGGGAAAATTTGAGCCCAAATCGGACGAAATCATAAAATCCAATTGCATTAAATCCTTTTTGATGGGTGTTAACTGCCAGTGCGCCCTTACATACTGAACTCTTGTCCGGTCTTCTTTTTCAGGAATCATTCCATTGTAATTCATTGAGTTGATGTTGGTAACTCCAGAAATGGAATCATGGGAAATTTTCATGTGAATAACCACGTCCCTGTCTGAAATTGGCCAAGGAACATCTGCCACATAATAGTAATACAATTCACCGGTGCCCACCCGCTTCAATAATTTCGATTCCACACAGCCATAACCCCATGTGTGAAGCAAATCAACATTGGTTATTATTGACTGTACGGTTTGAACTGTTGCATTTATGGTAGTAGTCAGTTTTAGTTCCTTGATATTTGATTTTTCAGCCGTCCGAAAATAGACGGTAATGTCGTTCGATTCTTTAAAAAATATCCATTTACCCGCATTTTCTTGGGCAATTGAATTCAAAATCAACAAATTAGTTACTAGAATTAAAATGCATTTTCTCATTTTGATAAGCCATATTATTTTTAATTGTTTTGAGTATTCCTTGTTTTACCTCATTAAATTTCAAGTGTAACACAAGTCGATAACCTGTCATCATTTTAATTTTTTCCCTTTCTCTGCCAGTGGGTTTTACCGGTGAGAACGCTTCGCTAAGTTCTCGCTTCGCTCGAAATGACCGGCATCTTCAAGGGGATAGGAGGTGGAAGATGGGGCGGCGGAGCCGCCCCATCTTCCACCTATGCCACACTATACGAACTGTCATTCCGAACGGAGTGAGGAATCTCATGGTTTTCTATGTTGTCATTCAAAGTTCAAAGTAGAGTAATAATTTTTGCATCAGCAAATAAACTAGGTTATTGGAACCTTTTTTAATTCAATTATTATTAATTTTCCATGGTTAATTAAAAATTATAGAGGTCGGTAGCTAATTGCATATCCATTTGTGTGTTTTGCTATATACCCCTTCCCCTGTCGGGACTTCCCCTTGTGAAGGGGAAGATGTATAGTCCTGGCAGTATTGTTAATTTGATACGATCTCCCCTAAACCTAGGGGAGATGTCGACAGACAGAGGGGTACAAGAAACACAAACAGAAGGTTCAAAGTATGAATACCATTGATTTCGTGTTATGTATTTATCTACTGACCTCTAAAAAATTATTAACTGATCTAATATCTAAACTCTAAACTCTATGATTGGATTCAACAATGGAAATTATGTTCCAATTTCGCAAATAACCATACCTGCCGACTCACTGGCAGTGAATAGGGGATATGGGGCATACGAGTTTTTTGGTGTACATAACGGTAAACCCTTTTATTTGGATAGGCATTTGCAGCGGTTTGCCAATTCGTTAAAAGCATTGCGCTTGTATTCAAATTTCTTTGATGGTCTGGAAGAAATTGTTATAGAGTTGATCCGCTTAAATCCTATTCCCGATTTTTACCTGAAGCTTTTTGTGCTGCCCTTAAATGCCAGCAATCCAGAAAAGATGGAAGGTGGAATATATATCTTTCCTGTGGTTTTCCCTCCGTTCAGCGCCTTGGAGTTTGAAACTGGAATGCCGTTGATTAGCCGCGAATACCAGCGATTTTTACCGGAAGCTAAATCAACCGCCTATTTAGCCGGCCAATATTGGCAGCAGGAGATTGACTTAGCCAAGGCACTCGATGTGTTGTTCCATTCCCATGGTTTAATTTTCGAAACCTCGCGTGGCAATGTGTTCATGGTTAAAAACGGTCGGATTATTACTCCTAAGAACGGAATTTTGAAAGGCATCACCCGCAGTGTGGTAATTGATTTGGTGCGGCAAAAGGGTTTGGATTTTGTGGAGCAAGAAATCAAATTTACCGAAATATTGGAAGCCGATGAGGTTTTTGTAACCAGTACCACCAAAGAGGTAATGCCCATTATTAGAATTGATAATGTTCAAATTGGTAATGGGAAACCCGGCCCGACCACAAAATGGATTATTGAGGAATTTATAAGGCACAAAAAGAAATATTGTAATTAATTGGTGGCTCACTTGATAAATATAGCCACAGATTCACAGATAGCATTTATTTGATTTCTCTGTGAATCTGTAGTTTAATTTGGGTTAAGATTAACCTTTTTTGATATTTGATATTTGATATTTGATATTTGATATTTGATATTTGATTTTTGATTTTTGATTTTTGATTTTTGATTTTTGATTTTTTTTTCACCTATTGCTCCAATTCCTTCACAATAGCCAATGCTTGGTCGCGGATGGGTTTTTGTTTAACCCGCCATACCTGAATTCCAATTAGTAAGGCTGTGGTCATTACAGGAATATAGATTGCTTGTACCCATAATACCCTTATAATTCCTGATTCCATGGTAAGTTCCTGATAAAATTTAAGTGTTACTCCAACATCCATAAGCAAAAGTGCCAAGATGACTAACAATAACCTTCCAGTCAAAATTTGATAACGGTTGGCTGCCTTTTGCATCATTACTTTGGTAGGTAACGAATAGTCAATTTGCTTAAATTCTTTGGTATTTTTCCGAAATATGATAAGAAAAACGATGAAAGATAGCACGTAAAAAAGGCCTGAAAGGCGGTTTAAATGATTTAATTCCCCATCGGTACTAAAAATCAGGAGTCCTGAATAAAGCGGAATCATTATCCAATAAATCCATTGAAAACTTCTGGATATTCTAAGATTACGGGAATCTTCAGCTTTCATGCGGTTCATAAGGGTATTTAAGTCCATATTGGATGGATTGTTAAAATCAAATTGGATATTATTCCTTGTCATGGTCTCCTCCTTTCAATTGGGTTCGCAGGGTTTCTTTTATTCTATGGATTTTTACTTTTACATTGGGTTCGGTAATACCAATAATATCGGCAATTTCTTTTATGCTCAACCCTTCCAGTTGTAACGATATCAGTGCTTTGTCAATTACCGAAAGTTGGTTCAGCTCAATTTGTAAACGGTTTAACTGTTCTTCTTCCATTAATTTCTCCTCGTAACCGGAATCCTGAATCAGGGAATTTAGGTTCAATGTGTCAGTGCCCACATTTAACTTCATTTTTTTATACGATTTTCCCATGTAGCTCAGCGATGTATTTACAGCAATCCGGTATATCCAAGTACTCAAGGCAGCTTCGCCCCTGAAGTTATCCAGGCTTTTCCAGATATTTATCAATACGTCCTGATAAATATCCTTTTGTTCATCAGGATCGGGTGCATAATAGCTGCATATCCGTTTGATACGTTCGCTGTTTTCAGTCACAATGGTTTTAAATTGTTCCTCTTTATTTGCCATTTGTTTTTTTAATGGTTTTATTAGTTAGTAAAGGAAACCATACTTTGGTTACAAATTTTCCCAACATTCCATTATTAGGTTTGAAATAAGTAGTGATTTATTTGCTTAGGATACAAGTTGTTTAATAAATTTTACAACCTACTTACCAGCCTGGATGTACTGTTTCAAACTCTCCACATAGTTTTCAAAGGCTTCAATGCCAACCGGGGTAATTTTTAGCGAAGTATTTTGATAATTATTCTTAAACGATTTCACCACTTTAATATAACCGGCTTCCTGAAGTTTTTTAATCTGCACACTTATATTTCCCGAAGTAGCATGGGTAGCATCCTTAATTGCGTTAAAATCTATCTCACTACTGGTCATCAACAACGAAACAATGGTAAGGCGCAATTGCGAATGCAGTAAAGGGTCTAAATCGTTATACATGGCTTTCGTTGCGCGAAAAGTTGAGTATAATGCCGGGAACAACAATCCCAATTAATGAAACCACGGATAATACCAAGGCATGAAATTCTTTTTCCAGAAAAAAGGAGCCATAAGCAATGATATTGATTGCAATCCCAGTAGCAATAAAAAATCTATTTCGTATTAAAACTCCTGTGAGTAAAGGCCACAATGAAAAAAGTATCAGCATAAATGGAATAAGAGCTAAACCAAATTTATTCCAGAAAAAGAAACCGGCAATCATTAAATTTAAGCCCAAAATGATGCCCAGTAAGCTAAGCAGTGAGCCTATAATATTGGTCGATTTTACTGTCTCTTTTTTATTTTTGTAATAAAAATAGGTTATTATTCCTGCAATGGGCATAATGAAATAGGGGAAATAATTGATTTGGTAATAACCGAGTTGAATCAAAACAAACTGTCCTAAACTAGCTGCAAAGCTGCATAATCCGAGAAAAATGAATGAAAATCCATTGTCGTGGAATCTGGTTTTAGCATCCGATATAACCGATGCAATCAATGCTAAACTTTCCGATGGGGTAAATTCTCTGTTTTCCATATTTCTGTTTTTTAGTACCAAACAAATATAAAGTAGTTCATAATATAAACCAAATGTTTTTTTGTTATTTTAGTCATCCGATGAATTTTTAATTAACAGAATACCAACTTAATAATATTTCCAATTTTAACAATAGATTAATCGGATGACTTTTCGGAGTGGACTCAATTTTAAAATTTGCACCTTTGCACCATGAAAATAGCCATCATAGGAGGGGGAGCAGCCGGTTTTTTTTCGGCCATTGCAGCAAAGGAAAATTTTCCGGATGCACAAGTGGTTATTTTTGAAAAAACACAAAAACTATTATCCAAAGTTAAAATTTCAGGTGGCGGACGGTGCAATGTTACCAATGGTTGCACATCAATAAATGAACTCTGTGCCGCTTATCCCCGTGGAGGCAAAGAGCTTAAAAAAGCCTTTCACATTTTCAACACTAAACATGCTATGGATTGGTTCCAGTCCAGAGGAGTGCCGTTGGTCATTCAAGACGATAATTGTGTTTTTCCGGTTTCACAAAGTTCGCAAAGCATCATTGATTGTTTTTTAAGGGAATCAAAAAGGCTGGGCGTTCAGATTCAATTGGGTGTGAACCTGAAATCGATAAAATCAATGAATGAACAATTGGCTTTGTTTTTTAATGACGCAATCCAACCGGAATTGTTCGACAAGGTAATAGTTACCACCGGTGGCTCACCCAAACGGAGCGGGTTGGAATCGCTGGAAGCATTGGGTCATAAAATTGAAAATCCGGTGCCATCGTTGTTTACTTTTAAAATGCCTAATGAACCCATCACCCAACTCATGGGAGTAGTGGTTGAAAATTCGCTGGTAACTATTCAAGGCACCAAGTTTATGGCATCGGGACCTTTGTTGATAACCCATTGGGGCATGAGCGGTCCGGCTATTTTAAAGTTATCGTCGTATGGCGCCAGAATGCTGAATGAAGTAGGTTATAATTTTAAGGTTCAGGTAAATTGGGCAAATGAGCGGAACTGCGATGTTGTACTTGAATATTTGAGAACCGTTGTGAAAGAACATCCCAATAAATTATTGGCCAACTTTCGCCCTTATGCTTTAACAACCAGATTGTGGCTATTCCTATTGACAAAAATTGCTGTATCGACCGACAAAAACTGGGGTGAACTGGGAAAGAAAGAACTTAATAAGTTGGCAAATGTGCTTACCAACGATGAATATTCTGTGAACGGGAGAACCACGTTTAAAGAAGAGTTTGTTACCTGTGGTGGCGTTAGTTTGGAAAGCATTGATATGAATACCATGCAAAGCAAAGTGTGCCGGAACCTCTATTTTGCCGGCGAAATAATGGACATTGATGCCATTACCGGAGGCTATAATCTACAATGCGCGTGGACTACTGGGTTTATAGCTGGAAAATTAAAATAGAATTTTTGCAAATAATGTGAGCATCCTTTATGATTTTTCTGCATCATTGTAAGAAATATAGTTATGAAAAATAAAACTACAAGATGATTGAAAAAGCAATTCTATTTATTATTGCCAGCCTATTGATTTCAGGATGTTGCAACGAAGAACCCGTTGAAGCCGGCCGATATCCGCTTACCGATGTTGAATTGCAACTAATACCCTATTCATTGGGCGATACCATACGGTTCATACACTCCAATGGCTACGAATTTGATTTTAAGGTAACCAAAGAAACGTTGGAGTGGAAAAAACATTCTGAATTTTGCGAATGGAATTGCTGTGGACAAGGATATTATTCCTATCAACAGAAAACCACGGTTTTAGAATCGTTGTACCCAAAATTATCATTGAAATTTCAATTGGGTGGGAATGATTGGTATTACTATTCCAATAATTTGAATATTGATATAAATAATAGGTTTGCTCTTTCCATGCCATTCGATAGTTTAGGCAATATAATTTGCGACAATCAAACCGTTCGCTGTTACGATACGCTAAGGATCAATGGATACCTTTTTTATTATGTATTTGAGAAGGATTTTGATTTTTACTACTCTCTTGAAGATTCTACTTTGTTTATGCCAGAATCAATTTTATACAACCAATATGGACTGCTCCAAATTAAAATGACCAACGATGAAACGTATTCTCTCAAAAATTAGAACAGCCTTATTATTCAGTATTTTCGTTTCAACGGGTTTTCTGTTGGCCTGTATTGATGAAGTAGAAGGAACCTTTTATATTTCCGATGAAGCATTAAAATACCAAATTGATACCACCATTACTTCGTTTCAGATGCAGGATAATTTTGGTATTACCGAAGGATTCTATTTGGATCAAAATATTTGGTATGCCACCCATCATTATTTTAGCCAGGTGGGCAATGGAGCCACTTACATCGAAACATTTGGTGTGAATTATTATTCAGTGCTTGGCAATTATTCATTTATGTTTGTGTTAAGGGCCCAAGTTGAATACACCCAAATGGAAATAGAATGGAATCAAACCGACAGGATCAGTTATAATTTTAATTCAAAAAAGGTTGAGTCCGGTTTAAAAGCCAACATTTCGTTTTTTGATTCATTGTCGGTAAGGAACCATACATATTACCGTATTATCGAAGTCGATTTTTCAACTATTGCCAATCAAATTGGGCCCGATACCCCATTAAAAATATTCATCTCGGGCAACGATGGGTTAATTAAATTCATCAGAAAAGAGGGAATTGTAGTTGAACGGATTTATAACGAGCAACCAGTTCCAATTCAACAACCTTGGTAAATGCTACTTTAGGTAGGGCTTGCAAAAGGCAATTCAATGTTGTTTAGCCCACATTCGGGCTACATTCTTAACAAAACATATTGATTTATATGGAAAATTCCACCCATGATACTCATTAGGTTAAACAAACCTCTAAAACAGCGTATCATGGAAACCAAGAAAAATCAAAAAGCTGATATCCGCAACCTGCGGATTATCTTTCTTGAATTTGGAATGATTGTAGCATTAGGCTTAGTTTTAGCCGCCTTTCAATGGGGAGTTAACGATAGGAGTGGGGTCAAATTTGATTACCAGATTCCTACTGAATTACCTATAGAGTTGCCACCCATTACTACTGTTGACAAACCCAAGCCACCGGAACCTCCAAAGCCGCCTAAGGCGTTAGAGATTGAGCTAATTAAAAATAATGATCAACAGCCACTTGATACGGTTGATTTTTCCAGCGAAGCAACACAGGAACAGCCAGTTGTTACAATACCCTTAGAGGTTGAAGTGGAACTGGCCGACACTACGTATGAAATTTATTTGGTTGATGTAATGCCTAAATTTAAAGGGGGTGATGAAGCACTCGTAAGGTTTATTGGTTCAAAAACCGTCTTTCCAAAAGAAGCAATTGAAAATAGAATCGGAGGTAGGGTTTATGTATCGTTTGTAATCAATGAAACCGGACAAGTTACTCAAATAGCCTTATTACGTGGAGCAGACAATATACTGAATCAGGAAGCGCTCAGAGTTGTTTCATCAATGCCAGATTGGATTCCTTGTCAAAAAAGGGGAAAACCAGTAAAAGTTAAATATCAGGTACCTATTAATTTCAAAATCAATTAGTCCATTTTACGAAATCTATCAGTAAGCCTTTAAAAACCTGACCCTTGTGGTTGGGTTTTTTTATGATATAAACTGAATAACGTTTTTGAGTTAAAATCGCAAGATTGTGAATAATTAATTTTCATTTCTAAAATCTAACCAAGCTTTTCCTTTTATCTTTGTCGGTTTAAGATTTAAGAAAGTAATTTTTTTAAAGAAATGATTTGTTAATTGGCAAACTCACTATCATGGCAAAAAAGGAAAAGCAAGACTGGAAAGATAGGCTGGATGTAGTGTATTCCACCAACCCCGATTTTAAGTATTCCAAAGAAGAGGAGGAAGTTCAGGAGACATTACCTCCTGCAAAGCAAACCTTGAAAGTAAGCATCGACAGAAAGCAACGCAAAGGTAAGTCAGTCACTTTGGTGGAAGGATTTATTGGCAGTGATGATGATTTAAAGGAGCTTTCGAAAGTTCTGAAAACCAAATGCGGCGTGGGTGGTTCGGCAAAAGAGGGTGAAATTATCATCCAAGGGGAGTTTAAGCAAAAAGTAGCCGAAATATTGTCAGTATTGGGCTACAAGGTGAAGCTTATTGGGGGTTAATGGAATTTTGATGCAAGATGTGAGATATGAGACACAAGAATCAAGACACAAGATGTGAGATTTGAGACATGAGATTTGAGACATGAGTATCAAGTATCAAGAATCCAGTAACCAGTAACCAGTAACCAGACAAACCAGCACCAAGCACCCAGTAACCAGTAACCATATATCCATTTAACCATATAACCATTTAACCATTTAACCCAGCACCCAGTAAAATTAACGTATTATTGAAACTATTGAATGGCAAAAGAATTAATACTTGCAATTAACGATCATCGTAAATTTGGAACTCTGATTTCTGCTTATGTAATAAATCCGTCCGAAGGAAATACCTTTTATACCAGTATTGAAAAAGCCAACAACATTAATGTTAAGGATATTGATGAGTTCACCAACACTAAAGCCACTATTGTAAAGCTCATAAGCGAATACGATGACAGTTACATTGCCAACTTGTTTACCCGCAAAAAAGAAGAAGCACGTGATTTTATCAAGAAAGTTGATCAGGAATTTATTGAGTTGCGCATCAAGCCTCATATTGAAAGGCGCTTGCATCAAATAATCAAGCTTTTGCCAACGGCTCAATTGCGTATTTTTTATAAAGACCGCAGCTATGCTACCATTTACCTTGCCGATGAAATAAATCTTGCTGGAACCAACGCCAAAGCAGTATTTAATTTTAACCGGAATGAAGAAGGAATTCAGTATTTTTTGTCGATTCATCATGGGGGTGAAGTAATTATTTTAAAGAATAAGAAAGTTCAGATACTTACCGACTCACCTTGCAACCTGATTCTGAACCAGAAGTTATATACATTCCACGATGTGGATAGTAAAAAATTGCTACCTTTTTTTGAAAAACAGTTCATAAGCATACCCAAACAAACCGAACGTGCTTATTTCGAGAAGTTTGTACACAGTACCATAATGCATTTCAATGTAATAGCCCAAGGGTTTGTTATTAATGAACTATCGCCTACCCCCAAAAGACAGCTTTACCTGCAAAACGACATGCAAGGCAAACCCACGTTGCTTTTGAAGTTTCAATACGGTAACAAAATACTTTTGCCCAACAACTTGGATAAAATATTTGTTACCATGGAAGTAAAAGATGATAAATACATTTTTACAAAAACCATCCGAAACATCGATTTTGAAAAAGCAGCAAAAGAGCAGCTCAAACCCATTGGCCTCGATTCTCCTGATGGAATCCATTTCTATCCCAAGGTATTGAAAAATCAGTTGGCGGATGACGACCTTTTTTCGGTGATAAACTGGTTGAACCAAAACATTGAAAAGCTTAAGGGGCTATCTGTTGAATGCATGCAGACATTTTTTAGTCATAAATACCTACTGTCACCCATAAGTTTGGAACTCAGTGTGAGCGATACCAACGATTGGTTCGATGTGCAAGGAAGTGTTAAATTGGGCGGATTTACCATCCCGTTCATCCGGTTGAGACGCAATATTTTGAAGCACATCCGGGAATATGAACTGCCCGATGGAACCATTGCCATTCTGCCATTGGAATGGTTTGCCCGCTATAAGGAACTATTTTTGTTATCGGAGCTTAACCACGATTCATTGAAACTGCAAAAGTTCCATTTCAATCTGCTTTCGTCGCAACAAATTGGCATTAAAAGTTCATTGGGCGAAAAAATACAAAACCTGTTTGCTGAAGGATACAAGCTGGAAACGGCTGTTCCCAATGGATTGAAAGCACAATTGCGTCCATACCAAGTGGAAGGGTTTAGCTGGATGAAGCAGTTGAAACATCATAATTTTGGCGGTTGTCTGGCGGACGATATGGGTTTGGGCAAAACCCTACAGACTTTAACGTTGTTGCTTGAATCAAGCACTGAGCAAGTTGTGGTGCCTCAATTGGTTGATGAAAAAAACATTACCCAACTTAACCTTTTTGATGCTCCGGTAATTCCAACCTCTCCACAAATGAAGTCCCCAACAAATTTGATTGTCATGCCGGCATCGTTAATCTATAACTGGTACAACGAGGCTGCTAAATTCACCCCGCAGATGAAAGTATTCAAACATGTGGGGAATAACCGGATTAAAGATTTAGCCACTTTTTCAAAATACGATCTGATTTTAACCACGTATGGGGTTATCCGTAACGACGTGGATGAATTGAAAAATTTCCCCTTTCATTACGCAATATTGGACGAAAGTCAGGTGATAAAGAACCCCGAATCAAAAAACTACCAATCGGTAATTCAGTTAAAAGCATCGCACAAACTGGTACTTACTGGTACGCCTATTGAAAACAGTCTGACTGATTTGTGGAGCCAGATGAATTTCCTGAACCAAGGACTATTGGGAAGTTACAGCTTTTTTAAAAATGAGTTTGTTACTCCCATTGAAAAGCAAAACGATGAAGCAAAAAGCGAAAAGCTGCAAGCTCTCATTCATCCATTTATTCTGCGCCGTACAAAAGATCAAGTGGCCAAAGACCTTCCAGCCCGTACGGAACAGATTCTGTATTGCGAAATGGGCGAAGTGCAACGGAAAATTTATGAAGAAGAAAAATCGGCCATCCGGAACACTATTTTTGAAAGCCTGGAAAAGAAAGGAGTTCAAAACTCGGCTATTATGGTACTTCAAGCAATTACAAGGTTACGGCAGTTGGCAAACCACCCCAAATTGGTAAAAATTGAAGAAGAATCGGGTAAGTTTGAGGAGGTAACGCGCATGTTGCAAAATGTGGTGGCCGAAAAACACAAAGTGTTGATATTTAGCTCCTTTGTTGGTCATTTGAACTTGTATAAAAACTACTTGGAAGAAAACAACCTCAAGTATTCCCTGCTAACTGGCCAAACCAAAAACCGACAGGAGGTAATTGAAGAATTCCAGAACGATTCCGAAATACAAGTTTTCCTAATTTCACTCAAAGCGGGTGGGGTAGGATTGAACCTAACGGCAGCTGATTATGTTTTTCTTCTCGATCCGTGGTGGAACCCGGCAGCCGAAAATCAGGCCATTAACCGGGCACACCGAATTGGGCAGGATAAAAAAGTATTTGTTTACCGGTTTATTTCAACGGAAAGCATTGAGGAAAAAATTGTTCAACTTCAAGGGCGTAAAACAGAGCTGGCCGATTTGTTCATCAATACCAACAACCCGTTTAAGGCGCTTTCTTCTGAACGGATTAGGGAATTGTTTAGTTGATAATTCAAGTTCATAATATATCTGAAATAAAAGAGGATGGGCATTATAAATTTTAGTTAGGTTTGTAAAAACAAAAAACTATGAGCAAAGTTTTCCAATTATTATTGATAGTAGCTTTAGCTTCAACATTAAAAGCGCAAGAAGTAAATACCGACAAGGTTAAAGTAGGCGATGCGGCTCCGGTTTTCATTATTCAAACCATCGATGGGCAAACATTCGATTTGGCAAAGCTCAAAGGGAAAGTGGTTTATATTAATTTTTTTGCCACTTGGTGCAAACCATGTCAAAAATAGCTCCCTTTTGTGGAAAATGAAATCTGGAAAAGCATCAAAAACCCAAATTTTGTGATGTTGGTTATTGGACGGGAACATACCACCGAAGAATTGATAAAATTCCGCTCGAAAAAAGGCTTTACTTTTCCTTTAGCCGCCGATACCAATAGGCAAATATTTGATAGCTATGCCACCCAAAACATCCCACGGAATTTGATCATCGATAAGAACGGGAATATTGTTTATTTCAAACAGGGTTATACCGAAGAAGAGTTTAAGGAGATGGTGGAAATTATAAAGTCCTTATTATAACCCAAATTGAGCGATTTGCTGTCGCAAATCAGCTCAACTTAGGTATAAATCACTTCATTTGTTGGAGATAACGGAAATTGTAATTATTGAACCAATAAGATTTAAGCATAATCTTATATGCCGTAAAAATCATTATTCAATATTCTTGGTCCAATGCTCATCAAAAGAACTCCATCCTTCAGTCCAATCGTAGGTTCCAAATGCTCCTTTGTAGTTTGTGGTTTCAAACCAAGTGTCAGTATGGTTATATAAGTTATCACCGGTTGATACTTTCGGAAGATAATTGAATTCTATTTGGGCCGAAATTCCCACATCTTTTATTTCATTGTTTCCTAACTCAAAGTAATCAGCCCAGTTTTGGATTAATTCATCGCCCATTCCTATTCCATTTAATTTAAAGATGCTATCTGGAATATTAGAACCTACATTATAATGAACATTGTTTTCAATCTTTAGCTTCCCGGTAAGCCATTGTGAATAACAATCAGTTGAAGCATTTGTGTATTCAATAGTGGCTCCAAGTTGTTGCTCTACCATTATCGAATTCACTATTGTTCCACCAGCAAATCGGTTCAACGAAATCACTTTACCTGCAATGGTGTCCTGATTCCCAATCAAAGTGAGGTTCGAAAGGTAAGGTATGGAATAGGGTTTTTGGTAAACCGGATCGAGCGCACCACTTCCCTCAATCAAATTTCCTGCATTTCCAGCAGCCTGAACAGCCAAAACAAACTGCATCTTACCCTGATAACCTAAATCGTAATCAATGGCATCATCATCGGAATGAAAACTAATAATATTTTTCAAACTTACGGTACCGCCAAAAATCTCAATTCCATCATCGGCGCTATTTATAATTTCGATGTTCTCAATTTTTGTAGCATTTCCAACCCCACCCAAAGTCAAACCGTTTATTTCATTGTCGTGGTATAATGTAGAACCTGCATACCGAATAGAAATAAAAGACAATTCTCCACTATTATCATCAATTAGCGAACCACCATATTCCCCGCGGGGTTCACTGGCGGGAATTCCTTCAATAAAATCTTTCCCGAAGTCGGTATTTAATGGAGCTCTTCCAAGTATCAAAATTCCACCCCACAATCCGGTGGCATCTTTGGCAATGGACCCATTTAAGTCATCGGATTTGGCCGTAAACACGATTGGTTCGTCTTTAGTGCCATTGGCTATAATTTTTCCACCACGGGCAACAATTAAAGCACTGGCTGTAGCTCCTTGTCCAGCTTTAAAGCGGATAATAGTTCCTGGTTCAATGGTTAAAACTTGTCCGTCATTTACAAAAACAAATCCTTCCAAAACCAGATTCATTTCTTTGTTCCATGTAACCGTTCCGGTACCTCGCCCTTTATCAGTAATCACTTCGGAGCCAACAGGTAATTCAAAGTGGCTCTTTCGGCAGCTTTTGGAAATAAGAAGAATCAGCAACATCCAAACAAAAAATATTCTGTATTTCATATTCTCTATTTAAAAACTAAATTGAAGATTAACATACACAAAATGCAAATCAGTACCATTTTCTGCATAAGCAATTTTATCCTGATAATCGATGGCTATTTGTGTGTTTTTAATGGGGCTAAACTCAATTCCTGTGATGATAGTACTGCCATCGTTGCTCAAATTCCAAGGGTTTATCTCCCCTTCCAGCGTATTTGAAAACACATGATCATACCGCCCAAATAATTTTAGCTTTGAAGCCAACTGATACGTTCCATAAAATGAATACCCATACATGTCATGGTCGTTTTCTGATTTATTATTCCATTGGTAATTGTATTCGCCACCTACCGAGAATTTATTAAACATTACACCCACAAAACTAGCCATGTTCGATTGATTGTATTCGTAGGCAATTCCCGAATCGAAATAAAGCCGCAGCATAAGGTATTTAAGAGGTGTATAAGTGGCTCCAATCGATGTTTTAAAATCTTGTCCGATTGCAATTGGGTATATCCTTCACCATTTAAGAAAGAGGCATCTAAACTAATCTTATCTGAAATTACATAATCTAACAAAATTCCCATATCGGCACTTGGTCCAAACTTATTAACATCCTGAAAGCTTTGATAAATATAGCGAAGGCCCCAAAATTTTTCTTGAACTTTAAATTGTTGACAATCAGAAATCCCAATTTGGATGCTGAATTTTCCATTTTTGTATTGCATGTATGCATTCTTAAAATAGGCAAACCGCTTTTTTAAGGAATACTCTGAAACATCGTCGGGACTTCCAATATCTAATTTAATATTGGCCGAAAAATGGTCATCAAGTTTAGATTTATATCCTAAATAGGCTCTTTTTATCTCAAAACCTCGTTCTGTTTCCTCATTGTTTAAATCGGAATGAAAATTGGCAAAAATCAGTCCATATACTTCGCCCCTTTCAGCCCATGATTCTTTTTTTGTAGAATCTACAGCTTGTGGTTTAGCCTCTAAGTTGGTTAAAACAAAGAGTAGTCCCAATAAATAAAATCCTAACTTTCTCATAAAAAATATTTATGCAAATAAATCATTATAAAAACTTTTCATAAGTTAAATATATATCATTAAAATGTTAATTGAATATTAAGTTGTTGAAATAAATTAATGAAAGCAATGAATAAGAAGCTGTAAAAATAAATGTTTGAAGTGTCAATAAGAAAACTCAAAAAATCAAAATGGAAAAAATAGTTTATTTCAAACATGGTTATACCGAAGAGGAGTTTCAGCAGATGGTGAACTTAATAAAAGGATTGCTTTAGTATTCAAGTTGGTTATTGTTCTTTTATTTTTAAATTATTGAGACTACTTTAGCCATTCAAAATAGGGTTAAAAAATCTTTTACATTTGTCATTATAAATCAAATTCAATGAATAAAAAACTACTACCCCCCAGTATTTTCAAATTAACACTGTTCTTTAGTTTATTGTGTATTCAATCCAATGCTTGGTCGCAAGGCTATTTGCATGCTGAAGGTAAATACATTTACGATGGAAACGGGAACGAAGTCATTCTCCGCGGCATAGGTACCGGCAACTGGATGATACAGGAAGGATACATGATGCAAACCTCAGGAGTTGCCGGAACCCAGCATGAATTCCGTCAGAAGTTGGAAGCCACTATTGGTAAAACACTTACCGATAGTTTTTATACCGTTTGGCTCGATAACCACATGACTAAAACAGATATTGATTCATTAAAAGCTTGGGGATTCAATAGCATCCGTCCCGCCTTGCATTATTTGTGGTTTACCCCACCCATTGAAGACGAACCCATTGCTGGTGAAATTACCTGGTTACCAAAAGGTTTTGAATTGCTTGATTCCTTAATCAGTTGGTGTACCGCTAACGAAATGTATTTAATCTTAGATATGCATGGAACACCCGGTGGGCAAGGCAAAGACTCCAATATCTCAGATTATGATCCATCAAAACCATCGCTTTGGGAAGATGTTAAAAACCGTGAAAAACTGGTGGCATTGTGGCGAAAGATTGCTGAACGATGTGCAACTGAACCATGCATTGGCGGTTACGATTTAATTAACGAAACCAATTGGACTTTTACCGAAGCCAATAATTCCCCTCTTTGGAACCTATTTAAATTAATAACTACTTCTATTCGTGAAGTGGATGCCAACCACCTAATTATTTTAGAAGGGAATTGGTTTGCCAACGATTATTCAGGCTTGCCCACAATTTGGGATAATAATATGGCACTTAGTTTTCATAAATATTGGACCTATAATAACGCCAATTCTTTAGATTGGATGATAAACTTGCGAAGTCAGCGCAATGTTCCCATTTGGTTGGGCGAGTCGGGCGAGAATTCCAACACTTGGTTTACTGAACTAATATCGCTGGCTGAGAGCAAACACATAGGTTGGAGCTGGTGGCCGGTAAAAAAACCGGGCATTAATAATGTATTAAAATCGACAGCTAATGCCGATTACCTTAACCTGATTAAATATTGGAAAGGAGATGTTACTAAACCTACTGTTGATGAAGCCTTTCAGGCAGTACTAACTTTTGCCAGGAACCAAAAATTTGAAAACTGCACCATACAGCGCGATGTGATTGATGCCGTGATACGGCAACCAAATTCTCAGGAAGTAATTCCATTTAAAAGCCATGTTGCAGGGGAGCCCCTGTTTTTCACTGATTACGATTTAGGTAGGAGCAACAAGGCATATTTTGATACCGATACGGCCAATTATCAAGGAAGTACTGATGTTTTTACGGCCTGGAATACAGGGTATGCATATCGCAACGATGGGGTTGATATTGGGGAATGTAGCGATTCTGAAAATTCGAATGGATACAACATAGGTTGGACAGCCACTGGAGAATGGATGCAATACACCGTTTGGGTTGATTCTGCTGCGGGTTATCAAATAGATGTTCGACATGCCTCAGGTAGTAGCGGTTCAAAAATTCATTTCGAGGTTAATAATGTTGATATTTCGGGAACACTGACCTTACCCGGAACCGGAGGTTGGCAAACATGGAAAACAGCTACTTTTAATGGGTTACTTTTTCCTGCAGGTTTAAACAAAATAAAATTAGTTTTCGATCAGGGTGGTTCAAATTTGAATTATTTTACCATCAAAAACCCCACAGCCATTGACTCCATTGATTTTGTATTTTTGTCGGCTGAAACTTCCATCCTGGGGGATGAAATTTATGTAAATCTGAATAAGGAGCCTACAATCCCAGTTAATGAAATTGGATTATCCGATTTCCAGTTAATGGTTGATTTAGCACCTATGGATATTGCGGAAATTAGTAAGCAGGTTTCAACTACCGTATTGGTTCTAAAACCAGTGTCAAAACTTGCCTTTAATAATAGCATCAACTTATCGTACAATGGAACATCGGTACAATCGGGGTCGCAAAACCTGATACCATTTTCAAATAAACCGGTAAAAAATAAGTTACCTACCCGACATTTAATTCCGGGTAAAATTCAAGCCGAAGATTTTGATATTAATCATGGGTTGGAATTAGAAACATGTACCGATACGGGAGGTGGACAAAACACCGGTTTTGCGGACAATGGCGATTATCTTAACTATTTAGTTTGGGTGAAATCAACGGGAACCTATCAATTTGATTTCCGTGTTGCTTGTACCTCTGCAAATCGACAGTTAACCGTGCAACTAGCTGATGGAAATGCGGTTGAATCGTTAGGTACAATCACATTTACCAGTACCGGAGGATGGCAAACCTGGACCACCCAGTCGATAAATATACCATTAACTGAAGGGGAACATACCTTAAGGTTGTATGTGAAGCAAGGGGAATTCAATCTGAATTGGTTTAATACAAAAATAGTTACCGGTGTTGATGAAGTGCTAAACAGGAAGCAATTTTCAATCTATCCAAATCCATCAAAAGAGTTGCTAAATCTGAAATTTCATGACAACCAGTGGTTACATAGTACCGTTGAAATTATAAGCACTACTGGCAATTTAGTTTTAAATACAGAAATAGTCTCTGAAAATCAAGTAATTGATATTGCTGCCATTAGCCCGGGAATGTATTGCATAAAAGTTACCAAGGGTAATTTAAAATTTGTTGATCGGTTTATAAAAGAATAGGAATCCTTTTAAACCTTAAATCCGCAGCACACGTTCTAATTTATTAATAGTCATCGGATGACTGCTTTTTAAATCAACTTCAAATTCACTTATAATTTGCTGTTTATTAACAAGTCATCCGATGACTTGCGGATTTTTTTTATTTCTTATTACTCCTTTTTTATACTTTCAAAACCTTCAGGATTAACCATTCTACTGGGTTGTCCGGTGGCTTCCATAATGTTCCACCACAATTCACCATTAGGATCAATTTTTTTGCGTTTAGTTATGGTGGCTGGTATGGGTAAAATGGTAAATTGGTCGTTCCAGTTACCCACTACAAAATCAGTTCGCCCGGCCATGGCAGCATGTACGGCATTTTGAGCTAACAAACTACAGAATTTACTATCGTTGGCATTGGCCGGTGCACTTCGTATAATATAACTGGGGTCGATGTATTTTAGCGAAAAAGGGTAATCTTTGGCTTTAAAATCTTCATTTATCTTTTCTTTCAAATACAAACCAATGTCTTTGTTTTTAATGTTACCTGATGCATCTTTTTTCAAAGTTTCTTCATCAAAAAAATGTTGACCGGCTCCTTCGGCTACTACTATTACTGCATGATGCCTCTCTTCCAATCGCTTATGCAACGATTTTAAAAACCCATAAGGACCATATAAATCAAATTTCATTTCCGGTATCAGAACAAAATTCACTTCCTGAATTGACAGCGTGGCATAAGCTGCAATAAATCCGGAGTCGCGCCCCATAAGTTTTAGCAAAGCAATACCATTATATGCACCTTGTGCTTCGTTGTGGGCAAAGCGAATAAAGTCGTTTGCAATGGTAAAGGCAGTTTCAAAACCAAAACTTTTTTCAATCAAATTAATATCGTTATCAATAGTTTTTGGAATTCCGGCTACCGAAATTCTTAATTTTCTTTTTTCAATTTCCTCGTGAATAGCATGTGCACCTCTAAGTGTTCCATCACCACCTATACAAAACAAGATGTTAATATTCATTATTTCTAAGGTATCTACCATTTGGCTAACATCCTGATCCCCACGCGAAGAACCCAAAATGGTTCCTCCAAAAAGATGGATGGTATCCACCATTTTAGGGGTTAATTCAATTACCGAATGATTGTATTTTGAAATCATGCCTTCATATCCGTATTGAAACCCAACAATACGACTAATGCCATATCGGTAATTCAATTGATTTACCAAGCTGCGTATCACATTATTAAGTCCTGGACATAAACCGCCGCAAGTAACAATGCCGACTTTGGTTTTTGCTGGTTCAAAAAACAAATTATCGTGAGGACCTGCTTTTTCGAATGAAATGGGTTCTTCTCCGGTTTCTTTACATTTTTTGTGCCCATCCAGTGAATTATCATAAAGTATCCGGTCAGTATCTGTTATAAATTTATACGATGGGCTGTCGGCACGGGGGGTTTGAAGCAGTGGCGATTTAACATTGTTGGTTCCCAAAGTTTTTACATAAAAATCTTCTTGTTTCATATCCTTTTTCTTTTTTTGAATTGCCGTTTATCATATTTGAAAATTAGTCAGCAATATACTAAAAAACCATAGATGACGATAGGCTTAGTTATTTCCGTCTTAAAAAAACCCCTTTTCCACCCTTGATATTATTGTTAATACTATTATAAATGCAGCCAAAAGGTTCGCCAATTGTAAAATTATACACAGAGTTACAAAGAAAATCTACAGATACTTTTTAGCAGCCGCATCATCCTTTCACAAATCATCCGAAAATTTTTAGCAACGGTTTCATCAACTTTTACATCGTTTATGTAACTTTAAAAAGTTTAATCCCAAATTAAATTACCGATGAAACCCCCATGCAGGAAACTGCACAAAAAAGGATGAAAATTTGCATGGGGTGTTCCATTCGTACGAAATAATTGACATTCAATGAACTAATATTTTTTTACGGATGAAAACCTATTTATGTATCCTGAGCTTTTTCTTATCAATAGTTGTGGCCAATGCCCAAAGCGATAAAGCAATTTTTCTGCACCATTCTACTGGTGGAGCTGTTTTTGAAGGAGGCAATGTTACTCAATGGATTACCGACTACAATACCCAACAGTCCACCAATTATTCTGCCACGGAACTGGCTTATCCGAATGATCCCTGGGGATGGGAGAATTATCCATACGATTTTTGGAAACTATGGGTGGGTGGTTCGTGCGACAACAATTCGAGTAACATTCAATGCTTCGATAAACTTTGCCAGGATTATGAATTAATCATTTTTAAACATTGTTTCCCTGGTGCTGGAATTGGTGAGGATTCGGGTAATGGCGATGTGGCTTCGGCGGAAAAAACTTTGGCCAATTATCAGTTACAATATCGTGCGTTGTTGGCACTCTTCGACCAATATCCCAATAATAAAATAATGGTGTGGACCCTTGCCCCTTTGCACCGAAATGCCACTGATGCCGGACAAGCAGCACGTGCAGTCCAGTTTACTAATTGGGTAAAAAACACATGGCTAACTGAGGACTGGAAAAGTCATCCCAACGTTTTTATTTTCGATTTTTTTGGATTGGCAGCGGAACAATCGGCAACACCAGCTAATGGAATGCAATATTGCTTAAAGTATGATTACGAAGGCGATCATAACGGTAACGATTCTCACCCCAACAATGCGGCCAATCAGCTTATTGGGCCACTTTTTGCCGAACAGGTTGTAACTATCTTAAAATCTGCTACTTTGGCAACTGAAAATATTTCATCCTTAGTTAGTTTGGAACTACGTGGGGAGGCATCATCTAAAACCATTTCCTATAAAATTACTGGACGAGCTGCAAAAACACCCTTTCAATTAGAAGTTTTTTCGGTGCTGGGGCAACCCATTAAAACAATGGTAACCTCCAACAATTCTGGGTTAATAACCCTCAACCACAACAACGGAATTTATATTGTAAGGGTAACTATTAATGGGAGGTATATAAGTCAGAAGGTGATACTTTGAATTTAGGATTGCCTTGATTTGTATTATTTCTTCAGCAACTTTCCGGAAAGGGCACCGAGGATTCCTCCGACAATAAAACCTAACAGGCATTTGCCAAATGTGGCCGATTCAATTACCTTTCTAAGCATGTCAAATTGGATGTTCGATAGGTTATTCCAAAAAATTTTCCATCCCATTATTTGAAATGAACTTAAAAAAAACATTCTTACAACGGCCACTCCAATAATACCGCCGGTAATTATGAGTAAAATTATTTTTGTTCTTTTCATGACGTTTTTTTTAGATAATTAGGGAAAATAATTTTATTAAATGTACTAATTATTTAATTCCGTTTTCATCAATGGGGTAAAAACAATACATGCCGAACTTGTATGCTCGTTTCCGCTCACCTTGGGGCCTAAATTGAAAGAAATCAATTGCTGATATCTAGGCCGCATCCGGCGAGGTAGTTCATTCTAAATTTTAACCAAATAAAAAAGCGTGAACCATTTTTAAAATGATTCACGCTTTTCAGCAGTTAGTATTTAAATCTTATTATTCTTCGTAATCATCTTCGTTATACTTATCATCAGCCGGTTCATCCTCATCATCGGCAACATTATCAGCAGCATAATCCAAATCAGAGTATTTATCTTCGTATTCATCTTTTACCACTTGTTTCAAATTGCCATCATCATCGTAATCTTCATCCATTTCAATAATTTTAATGGCTTCTTTTTCTGTCATCCTTAATAAATAATACTTATCATCGGTTTCAAACGGAAGTGCACTTACTAAAAGCCCATCTTTATTAGTAAAAGTAATCAAGTGGTCACTAAATCCGAATGGATAAACTAATTTAATTTGCTCTTGCAGATCGGGCTCAAGCTTGTTGAAATCTTTGATTACTCTTGGTTTATTCTGGCTCATTTTCTTTACTAATTTGTCAAGTTCCGGTTTAAAAATATCGTTTATGCTTTCAGGATTCAAATATCATTATTTTTTTTTCACATGCAACAATTTATTGAATTCTTTCAAAAAAAAAATGAATTTATTTTATTCCTTGTATCATAAGTATTCAGTAAAAGTGGGCTGAGTCTTCAATATAGGGGAAAAGAACACTTATTATGTGAATAACTTTTTTACAAGTACTATAAGTTAAGAATTTTCAATGCAATTATTTTGCATAATTTGCATTTATTAAATGCATACAAAAAACAATCAGTATGAATAGATTTAAGATTGAAGGAGGAATTCAGTTAAACGGTTCTATAACACCTCAAGGAGCTAAAAATGAAGCATTGCAAATTTTATGCGCAGTTTTGTTAACACCTGAAGAAGTGATTGTAAATAATATCCCGGACATTAAAGATGTGAATACTCTAATCGCTATTTTAGCTGAAATGGGGGTGGAGGTTGTCCGAAAAAATGCGCATGACTATTCTTTTAAAGCAAGTCATATTAATCTGGAGTACCTCCATTCACAGGAATTTGTTCAAAAAACGGCCAAGATACGTGGTTCAGTAATGTTAGTAGGTCCTTTATTGGCAAGGTTTGGCAGGGCTTACATCCCTAAGCCTGGAGGCGATAAAATTGGCCGACGGCGTTTAGATACCCATTTTGTTGGATTGCAAAATCTGGGAGCTAATTTTGACTATGATGCTGTTGGAAAATATTATCGTGTTGAAGGAAATAACCTAAAAGGTACCTACATGCTGCTTGATGAAGCATCGGTTACCGGAACTGCTAATATTATTTTAGCAGCAGTATTAGCCAAAGGTACTACTACCATTTATAATGCGGCGTGCGAGCCTTACATTCAACAACTGTGCAAAATGCTTAATTCCATGGGAGCCAAAATATCAGGTATTGCTTCCAATTTAATTACCATTGAAGGGGTTACAAATTTAAAAGGATGTGAGCATACCATTTTACCTGATATGATTGAGATTGGCAGTTTTATTGGCTTGGCTGCCATGACGGGTTCTGAAATTACCATAAAAAATGTATCAATGCCAAATTTGGGAATCATCCCAAAAGCATTTCAACGGTTGGGTATTAAAATGGAATTAATAAACGATGATCTTTTTATTCCGGCTCAGGAACACTATCAAATAGAAACCTTTATTGATGGTTCCATCATGAATATTGATGATGCCCCTTGGCCGGGACTTACCCCTGATTTACTGAGTGTTATTTTGGTTACAGCTACACAGGCAAACGGAAGTGTGTTGATTCATCAAAAAATGTTTGAAAGCCGTCTGTTTTTTGTCGATAAACTAATTGACATGGGAGCACAAATAATTCTGTGCGATCCACACAGGGCAACCGTTATAGGTTTAAATAAAATGCAAATTCTTCGGGGAATTGCCATGACAAGTCCCGATATAAGGGCTGGAATGGCACTTTTGATTGCGGCACTTTCGGCCAAAGGAACTTCCATAATCGATAACATTGACCAAATTGACCGTGGTTATGAGCGAATTGATGAACGCTTAAATGCCCTAGGAGCTAAAATAGTCAGGGTAAATTAAGATATTTACATCCTATTTTAAAGTCGGTTTGTTCTTGTTAGAATAGTTGGCATTAAATTTGAGCAACACCGACACTTAAAAAGTGCCAATTAACATCAGTAAGATATTAAAAATCAGCTTTGGTTTTTATTCAATTATACTTTTTGGCTGAATGTAAACTATAAACTTTTAATTATTTAATAATGAAAACATTTTTCTTATCACTATTTTTAGTAATATCTATTGCATCTTTTTCGCAAAAAGTTGGGTTAGAAGTTGGAAACAAAGCACCCGAAATAACTATGGGTTCAATTGATGGAACCCCCATAAGTCTTTCTTCTCTCAAAGGTAAGCTAGTATTGATCGATTTTTGGGCATCGTGGTGTGGCCCATGTCGTTACGAAAATCCTAACGTGGTTGCTACCTACCTGAAATACAAAGATCAAAATTTTGTCAATTCAAAAAGCTTTACTGTTTTTGGGGTTTCGTTGGATAAGAAAGCTGATTCCTGGAAAAGTGCCATTCAAGCTGATAAACTAACCTGGCCATACCATGTATGCGATATGTTGGGATGGCAAAACCGGGCTGCAGCCCTTTACGGTGTGCAAAGCATACCTGCTAACTTTTTAGTTGACGGTAATGGTATTATTGTAGCCAAAAACCTTCGTGGACAAGCTTTGGAAGCTAAATTGCTCGAGTTGAAAAGATAATTGGGTTAAATTTGTTACTGGTTGCTGGTTTGCTGGTAACTGGTAACAGGTTGCTAGTAAGATTATCTCATGTCTCATGTCTCATGTCTCATGTCTCAAATTCATTTAGTGTCAAATTGGCGTTACTATTTTATTGGCAAAAATTTTGAATGACAAAATCGGTTTAATTTAAAAGGAGTAATTATGGTAATCGATGATATGAATGAACAAGCAGTGAACGAGAAAAATACAACTGAAAATTCTGCTGAAAATTCAAATAAGGATAATCAATCAGAAGAAAAAATGCAGTCAGCTGAAAATGATTCCATTCATGGAGAAGATATAAAATCATCAAAAAAGAAAAAATCAGGCAAGCATTCCGACTTGGAAAAGAAGGAAAACGAACTCATTGAAATGCGATATAAGCTGAGCGATATAAACGATCGTTACTTACGTCTTTCAGCTGAATTTGATAATTTTCGCAAGCGATCGTTAAAGGAAAAAGCCGATTTGATTAAAACGGCTGGAGGCGATACCTTGGTTGATATGCTTCCGGTAGTTGATGATTTTGAACGGGCGATGCAAGCCATGGAAAGTGCTGTTGATATTGTAGCTGTTAAAGATGGAATAGGGCTGATTTATACCAAGTTCAAAGATTTTATGAAGAATAAAGGAATTGTGGAGATTGATGCAGTAAATCAGGATTTTAACACCGATTTGCATGAGGCTTTGGTTAAAATTCCAGCACCAGATGATAGCTTGAAAGGAAAAGTGATTGAGGTGGTACAAAAAGGTTATAAAATTGATGAAAAAGTAATTCGATACGCTAAAGTAGTAATTGGAGAATAAAGATTTAACTATGTCAAAAAGAGATTATTACGAAGTTCTTGGCGTTTCAAAAGGATCGTCAGCCGAGGAAATTAAGAAAGCATACCGCCAGTTGGCCATAAAATACCATCCGGATAAAAATCCGGGTGACAAAGCGTCAGAAGAAAAGTTTAAGGAAGCTGCCACAGCTTATGAAGTTCTAAGTAATCCGGAAAAGAAGCAACGATACGACCAATACGGACACGCCGGATTAGGTGGTGCTTCCAATGGAGGATATGGCGGTGGAATGACCATGGAGGATATTTTTTCATCGTTTGGTGATATTTTTGGAGGCTTTGGAGGCGGGTTCGGCGGATTTAGCAGTGGTGGTCGTACCCGACAACATGTTAACAAAGGTACCAACCTTAGGGTTAAAGTTTCACTCACGCTTCCGGAAATAGCCAATGGCGTTACCAAAAAAATAAAAGTTACCAAATACGTTGCCTGCGATGTGTGTGATGGTACGGGTGCAAAAGACAAACATTCTTATACCAATTGCTCTACTTGTGGTGGAACCGGACATGTTACCCGTATATCAAACACTTTCTTGGGTCAAATGCAATCCACTTCAACCTGTCCGAGTTGTAATGGCGAAGGGAAAATTATCACTCACAAGTGCAACTCATGTAATGGTGAAGGAATTACACGCAAAGAAGATGTTATTTCCATTAATATCCCGGCAGGGGTTGCTGAAGGAATGCAACTTTCGGTAAGTGGAAAAGGAAATGCGGCCCGGCGTGGAGGTATGAATGGCGATTTATTGGTAGTTATTCAGGAAGAAGAACACGCTGATTTGCTTCGTGATGGTAACGACTTAATTTACAGCCTGTTTTTATCATTCCCAGATGCTGCTTTAGGAATGACCGCTGAAATACCAACCATTGAAGGAAAGGTTAAAATTAAAATTGATGCCGGGACCCAATCGGGTAGGATTTTGCGCTTGCGGGGCAAAGGACTTCCTGAAGTGAATGGTTACGGAAAAGGTGATTTGCTGGTGAACATACAAGTATGGACACCGCAAAACCTAAGCAAAGAAGATGCAAGGATTTTAGAGAAATTAAAGACATCAGAAAGCTTTGTGCCGAAACCCGATAAAAAGGATCGCAACTTTTTTGAGCGAATGAAAAACTATTTTGAATAATATTCTACAAAAGATATATAAGAAACGGTGGGGTTGTAAATCAACCCCGCCGTTTCTTTTTAGCAATATTCCTAGTGGTTATATCTTTTGCTGCTTTTCAACTTTGTCTGATTACGGTTCTGTAAATTAAAATTCTTTAGTTCTCAGGGGACAAATTTTCGGATACCTTGAGGTATAACTTTCATAATATTCCCTTTTTCATCAAAATGTAGGCTATCAATGGCTAATTCGCGCAGCAGCGGTTCTTTGTCACGGATGCGATGATAAAGAATATATACCTGACCGTTTGCTGAAAATAGGGTATGATGTCCCGGTCCAACCGTAGTTGAATCCATTGAAGTGGAAAGAATAGGACTTTCAGCACCTTCCTTCCAAGGTCCGTAAGGAGTTTCACCAACTGAGTATCTTACCTCATAACTACTGTTGGTACATTTTCCATTGGAATACATGAGAAAATATTTACCATTCCTTTTCAACATAAATGGCGCTTCAAAATAGTTGGGTGGCGTTATATCTTCGGGTTGGCCATCGAAAGTAAACATATCGGGTTTTAGTTTCACCACAAAGCAATGGCCGTTTACCCAATCTGAACCAGAGCCCCAGTACAAGTATGCCTGATTGTCTTCATCAATGAAACATTCGGCATCAATCATGTGAAAGCCAGGGAAGTAATCGCTTTTGATGAGAGGTGAATTATCGTTTTTAATATTTTTCCATGGCCCAAGGGGATGTTCACTTACACCTACCCACACTTCGCTACCCACAGAAACATACATATAGTATTTTCCATCCTTTGCCTGCACAACTGAAGGTGCCCAAACCATGTTCTGTTTGGAAGTGGGGCTAGTACAGGCTAATTTGGTAGGCCAGTTGATGTGTTTCTGTTCCCAGCTAACGAAATCTTTTGTAACAAATACGGCAAGCTCATCTCCTCCCCACGGATCGATTGTGGCATACACGTAATAGTTGCCATCATAGTTGACTATGGATGGATCAGCGGCATGGAAGCCATTAAAAAGAGGATTTACAACTTCCTGGGCAGTCGCATTATATCCCGTAAGTCCAATATAAATGCTCAAAAAAAAGAATGAAAATAGTTGTTTGCTCATATTATATTATTTAAAATGATTACCATATTTTGTAGCTAAATTCATTTAAATTACTCCATCTTCTATCATCATAACAATGTTTTCAATTTCAGCATCTTCACCATAAGGGTCGTAGGTGCTTTTTAGGTTCGAACCAAATATTCGGGCCACCCCTTGCCAAAAAGTGGCAGAAAAATCGCCCCGGTATTCCTTTACCAATTCGTACGAGGTGTTCCCAATTTCGCGGTACACCAGCTTTATCAATATTTTTCCCTGGCTATAAGTAAGTTTTCGTAACCCATCTTCGTATTTATAGAACATCTCTTTTTCATATTCCTTGATGTATTTTTTACGGGCTTTTTCTGATTCAATATGCTCCAAACTGTCGTTCATTATCTGCAATTCATTGCGGGCAATGAGTGCAAACGGGTAAGCTTTTTTTACGTTTTTCATCAGTCGCGTATATTGTCGCAGCTGCCTTTTTGATGTAAAATTTCTTTTTGGATATACTTTTATTTCTTTGATATTGATGTGTGGAAGGGTATCAACACCAATTATCATGCTTCCTATAATTTTTGAACTATCGTTAGCAAGTTGTTGAGTAAATCCATTAAAACTAAGGCTCATTAGGGCTGCCAGAATTGCAATTATTTTCATCATTTATTATTGCTATCAAATACGTTACAAAATTAACAGGGAATTTCATATTAACCCGGATTATTCATGAATAATCCTGACGATAAAGCTATTCCTCAAAATTGGGAAAATAAAAACTCCCAATTTCGGGTATAGCTAAATCGGGGTTTACTTGCGTGAGCTCGCTATCGCTCGGTTCCCGCTTTGCAGCCCAATACCCCTCGCACATTCACACCTTTCGCTACGCTCAGGTATGAATAAAGCGGGTTAAAACGCTTACCAATCAATTATGTTGCCATTTATACTTCTCTTTGGAATTAGCCTTTCCAAAAATGCTATTTTTGTATTCAAAATAGTGAAGTTTTTGAATTATGGAATTGCATGCAATTGATTGTGGAAATATGATGGTAGATGGAGGGGCGTTGTTTGGGGTTATTCCAAAAACCATGTGGAGTAAAAAGTACCCCTCCGACGAAAGCAACCGATGTAATATTGTGATGCGGAGTTTGTTGGTTATTAACGGCGATAAAAAAATACTCATCGATACGGGGACTGGCACCGAACAGGATGCAGAGTTTTTTAAGTATGATTATTTGAATGGAGATGGGGAATTGTTGAAATCGATTCGTGCGGCTGGCTATCCACCTGAAGATATTACCGATGTAGTACATACGCACCTACATTTCGATCATTGTGGCGGGACTTTGACAAAAGATGCGAATGGAAAAATAGTATCGGCATTCCCCAATGCCGATTTGTGGGTAAGCCGGGTGCATTGGGATTGGGCCGTAAGACCTAACAAAAGGGAAGCTCCCGCTTTTCCGGCAGAGAATATTTTACCCATGGTTGATACCGGACGGTTGCATTTTATTGAACACGAAGGGGAATTATTCCCTGATTTTTTTGTGCTCTTTGCTCATGGTCACACACGGGGTCAAATTATTCCGGTTATTGACTATCATGGAACCAAATTGGTTTACTGCGCCGACTTGATTCCAACCATAGCCAATGTTCCGTTGTCCTTTATTTCAGCATTCGATCTTTTTCAATTGGACGTTCTCGATGAAAAAGAAAAGCTTTTAGAAGCAGCGGTAGAACATAATATGGTTTTGTTTTTTGAACACGACATTCAAGACGAATGTTGCCGGGTTGAAAAGAGTGTTAAAGGAATAGTTGTTAAAGAACAATTCCGCTTAGCTGATTTTATTCATAAAAACAAGGTTTGATAAATTGAGGTATAACACCTAACTTCGGAGTATGGTAATGTTTAACAGAATGCTTTAAAAGGTTAATATATTGGTCATCTTTAATAATTAAAAATTCCAAGAATTTCAATTACTTTCCTGTAGTGTTTAATTTGTATTAACTCCGTAGGAGTTATCTATGAATAACCCCCAGTTTTACTGCGGGTTTAGAAACTAATATAAACCAGTAACCCCAGTGGGGTTACCCAATAACAAATTATTATGAACAGTTATCGACAAATACTTTATCACATTGTATTTTGTACCTATAAACGGGAAAATACTATACCAATTGAGCATCAAGATGAATTGTATAAGTATATTTGGGGAATCATTTAAGTTCCTCCGGTTAAAACCGGAGGTTAATTAGAGGGAACTCCTACGGAGTGTTTCTTTACGAACTAAAAATTAACAATTGCCATGAACATTATTGAAGTTAAAGATAAAAGAACAAAGCGCCAATTCCTTGAACTACCGAAGCATTTGTACAATGGAGACAGTAACTGGACTTGCTTATTGGACGCTGAAATTGAAGGCATCTTTAATCCAAAACATAATACCTTGTTCCATGGTGGCGATGCTTGCCGTTGGATACTAACCGATCAAAACGGTTCCAATATTGGAAGGATTGCCGCTTTTTATAATTTAGCGAAAGCGAATCATACCAGCAACGAACAACCTACCGGAGGTATCGGTTTTTTTGAATGTATTAATAACCAAGAGGCTGCCAATAGGCTATTCAATGTGGCAAAAGCTTGGCTGGTTTCAAAAGGAATGGAAGCCATGGACGGACCCATTAATTTTGGTGAAAATTATGTGCATTGTGGATTGCTGGTAGAAGGGTTCATGCATCAGGGGTATGGAATGCCGTATAATTTTCCGTATTACAAAAGCTTGTTCGAAAATTACGGTTTTCAAACGTATTTTGAGCAATACAGCTACCATGTTGATCTTACCAAACCATTTCCTGCAAAACAAGAATCGTTTGCCCGCTTTGTAATGCGGAAACCCAATTATCGGTGGGAACATTTTCAAATGAAGCATCACCAAAAATACATTCAGGATTTAGTAGATATATTCAATACCGTATGGTCCGATTTTCATGAAGACTATACACCCATTACCTATCATGAGTTTGAAAGCGTATTTTTAGATGCCAAAATGCTCATTAATGAAGAGTTGATAGTTTTTGCTTACGATGGCGACCGACCCATTGGCATGATAATTTGTTTTCCCGATTTTAATCAGGTATTTAAGAAATTAAAAAATGGAAGGTTGAATCTCCTGAATAAAATTAAATTGTTGTATTATAGAAAAAGGAGTGTAACCCGTGCCCGGCAATTAGCTTCAGGAGTAATACCTGAATACCAAAAAGCGGGTATTATTGGCCCTTTATTTTTGAAAATGATTGATGCCTGCAGAAAACAGGGATATACAGAGCTGGAAACCAGTTGGGTTGGCGATTATAATGATACCGTAAACAAAATGTACGAGCTGATGGATAATGCATCAAAAACCAAGACTCACATAACGTATCGGTTTTTATTTGACAGGAATAAACCCTTTAAACGGTTTATGAATGAATCATCAAAAAAAGTGAGACAACAGGAAATAAAAACAAAAGATTAGAAAAACAAATAGTTATTGCTTAATTATTTTGTTTTTTGGATTCTTAATTTTACTTTTGCCAACCAATTTATAATGATTGAATAATTAAATAAATATAAAGATGAAAAAGGGAATACATCCTGAGAATTATCGCCTTGTTGTGTTCAAAGACATGTCAAATGGTGAGACCTTTCTTACCAAAAGCACTATCAACACAAAAGATACGATAGATATGGAAGGGACAGAATATCCATTAGTGAAGCTTGAAATTTCAAGTGCATCGCACCCATTCTTCACCGGTAAAATGAAACTTGTTGACACCGCTGGCCGTGTGGATAAATTCCGCAACCGCTACGCAAAGCATGGTGAAAAGAAATAAGTCAAAGATACAGGCATAAAAAAAAGCTGCTCCATTATTGGGCAGCTTTTTTTTTAGATTATTTCGACTGGGTCCGATATTCTCTGTCATAATAACAACATATATAACGGCATCATTAATAGAGTAATTAAAAAATGTAAGGAGGATATAAAATGCAGAAAAGTGAATACTAGATTTTGAGTAATTTCAGAGTTATTGAATTATTTTATTATTTTTCGAATAGGAAAGGATTGCTTGCAAAAAAAAAGCATCATTGATAACTGTTAAGTTAGGAATGGTTCTAAAGTAGCAACTATCATAGGGATAAGAATTATTATTATTTTTCACTACTAACCGACTAAATTTTTAAGAATAAGGGTTACCGCCCGAAGGTTTCGCCCTAAAGTTGTAGTTTTACTTTGCGAACAAAACTCAACTATGGGCAAAGATATTGAAAAAAATTTAGT
>Ga0172379_10002092_pt1 | contig 36796 bp, 34 predicted proteins | sample GrowelOW334metaG_FD_119756 | JGI IMG/M metagenome (GOLD analysis project Ga0172379, IMG submission 119756) | Groundwater microbial communities from an aquifer near a municipal landfill in Southern Ontario, Canada - Groundwater well OW334 metaG | ecosystem: Environmental > Aquatic > Deep... | reverse complement strand
CACTGATATCCCACTGATCAAGAAAGTCGCCGCTACCGGCAAACCGATGATTATCTCTACCGGCATGGCCACAGTCGCCGAGCTGGATGAGACGGTGCGCACAGCACGTGCTGTGGGTTGCACGGAGCTCGTGTTGCTCAAGTGCACCAGCACATATCCGGCAACACCGGAGAATTCTAACCTCCTTACGATCCCTCACATGCGAGAGTTGTTCAATTGTGAGGTGGGCTTGTCAGATCATACGACGGGGATCGGAGCAGCAGTTGCGGCAGTTGCGATGGGGGCATCGGTGATCGAAAAACACTTCACGCTGGACCGTTCCGATGGTGGTGTCGATAGCACCTTCTCATTGGAGCCAGCCGAACTTGCGCAACTGGTTTTAGAAACAGAGCGAGCGAGGCAGGCCCTTGGCAGAGTCACCTATGGCCCGATCAAAGCCGAAGAGCGAGCTGTCATGCGACGCCGTTCTATATATGTTGCGGAGGATCTGAAAGCCGGGGAAGTGCTAACCAAATCTAACCTGCGCTGTGTCCGTCCCGGTCATGGCCTCGCACCAAGGCATTACGAGGGTTTGCTCGGCAAGACCGTTCGGTGCGATGTGAAGAAGGGGACACCGATGCGATGGGACCTGATATCATAAGTCCATCTCAGAAAGATTGGAAAGGATTTCTTCAGTAGCGGAGGCAAAAAATAGATGACGAATCGATATCTGATGAAGCGGACTTCAGGAATTAAAGAGGGGAGGAACAAATGAATAGAGTTGCCATCATTGAGGCCAGGATGAATTCTTCCCGTTTGCCCGGAAAAGTTCTAAAGCCGATATTGGGAAAACCCATGCTGGAAATCCTCATCGAAAGGATCAGGCAGGCACGACGCATTGACCAGATTGTAGTTGCCACAACGGATTCGGTTTCCGACGATCAGATAGAAGCTCTTACGCAGAGTCTCAAGGTGGGATGTTTCCGGGGCAGTGAAAACGATGTGCTGGACAGAGTGTTGCAGGCCTCGCGTCGATATTCTGCGGATATCATCGTAGAGATCACGGGAGACTGCCCATTGATTGAAGCGGAAAAGATTGATCAGATGCTGGGTTCATATCAACATATGAAATATGACTTTATGATGAATCGTTTCGACAGGTCCTATCCCCCTGGCCTAGGCCTGCGGATTTTCTGGAAGGAAACACTGGAAAAAGTAAGCCGCCTCACACAGGACCCAGTCGACAGGGAGCATGTGACACTTTATGTGTGGGAACATCCGGAGCTTTTTTCCATTTATCAGTTCCAGAACAATCTCGATCAAAAATACTGGAATATTCGTCTGACGTTGGATAACCAGGAGGATCTAGTTTTTATCGAGGCTATCTTCAGTGAGCTCTATCCTTGGAATCCCAAATTTGATCTTTATGATATTATAGAGTTACTGGAACGTAAGCCCGAACTGATGGAAATCAACCGGCACATTCAGAATAAACCGATACGGTGAGGTTATTAAGTGAAGTGGCATCGGTGCAGGAAAAGCCATTGAAACGTTATACGGCGGCCGTCATCGGACTGGGCAGGATCGGACAGGGATACGATTATGACCGGTATGACGATACGATCGTCGCAACCCATGCATCCGCCTACGCCCGACACCCCGGTTATGAATTGCTGGCTGCCGTCGATCCGGATCCGTTCCAACGGGAAAGATTCGAAGTAAAATTTAAGCGACCCGCCTACGCTGACCTGTCATTATTGATGATACAACAACGGCCCGATGTTTTTTCCATTGCCGTTCCCGCAGACCGGCATCTGTCCGTTTTTCAGGATCTTATTCGATACAAACCCGTGGCTGTTATCTGCGAAAAGCCTATTGCCGTTTCCGTGGCCGATGCCAGGTTGATGCAGACCCTTGCAGACCAGCATCAATGCACCCTGGCCGTGAATTACATGCGGCGATTTGAACCCGGCAGTATCGCGCTGCGGCGCATCATCCGGCGCGGGGAAATGGGCGAGTTTTTTAAAGGTGTCGTCTGGTACAGTAAAGGGCTCCTCAATAACGGTTCCCATTTCATTGATCTTCTCCGCTTCTGGCTGGGCGGTGTGACTCATGTGGAAGTCATGGCAGAAGGACGGAGATGGGATGGTCATGATCCGGAGCCGGATGTCTGTATCCGTTTCGATGATACCCCAGTATATTTTCTGGCCGGACGTGAAGAGTGTTTTTCCGTGGGTGAGATCAATCTGTTCGGTAGCTATGGAACGATCAGTTACGCCGATGGCGGCAATCGTATTGAACTTAGCAGGACCTGCCCGCACCCTGTCTTTGAGGAGTACACGATCTTGAGTCCGGACAAGGAAATTATCGCCACGGATTTAAAACGTTACCAGTGGCACGTCCTGGAAGGTCTTTATAATCATCTGATCCACGATGCGGTACTTAATTCGACTGGGAAAAGTGCGACGGAAACCCTGGAAGTCGTCGATCTTGTTCGGAGTCGACTTGGAAGGCGGCATGATGTGTAATTTGGCACTATTCGGAGGCCCCAAGACCCTCACTCATGCCTTTGCACCCTATCGTTCGATAGGCCGTGAGGAAGCAGACGCAGCCCTGGCCGTGGTGGAAACAGGAATTCTATCAAAGTTCCTCGGTTGCTGGAATCCTGACTTCTATGGTGGTGAGCGCGTGCAGGCCTTTGAAAGGGCGTGGGAAAGTTATTTTTCTGTTCACCATGCCGTTACCGTGAACTCCGCCACTTCTGGCCTGATTGCCGCTGTGGGAGCTGTCGGCGTCGAACCCGGTGACGAGGTCATCGTTAGTCCTTGGACGATGTCCGCCTCTGCAACCGCCATTTTGGTTTGGAACGGGATACCCGTCTTTGCCGATATAGAGAATGAAACCTACAATCTCGATCCGGTTGCCATCGAAAAAAGCATCACACCCTATACACGGGCAATTATGGTGACGGATATTTTCGGTCATCCGGCGGCACTGGACGAGATTGTGGCCATTGCGAAAAAGCATGATCTTAAAGTCATTGAAGATTGTGCACAGGCACCCGGTGCGCTATACAAGGGGCGTTACGCAGGGACTATTGCCGATATCGGTGTCTTCAGTCTGAATTATCATAAACACATCCATACGGGAGAAGGAGGCGTTTGTGTTACGAACGCTGCGACAATGGCGGAGCGTCTCCAACTGATTCGCAATCATGCGGAGGCTGTGGTGGATGACAAAGGAGTCCGGGATCTGTCGAACATGATCGGATTCAATTTCCGTATGACGGAGATTGAGGCGGCGATAGGCTTGGAACAATTGAAAAAACTGAAGACTCTGACATTGGGAAGAATTGAAGTGGCCGATCGATTGACGAGAGGACTTGGAGGACTGAAGGGACTGCGAACACCAATTGTCAAAAAGGACTGTACCCATGTCTATTATTCCTATCCCCTGCTTTACAGCTCGGAGGAAACGGGTGTGAAACGGGATCAGATATTCAAGGCCCTGGTTGCCGAGGGGGTGCCTATTGGAGACCGGTACACAAATATTCATCTCCTGCCCATCTACCAGAAGAAGATGGCGTATGGCACCAAAGGGTTTCCTTGGAGTGCGGAATTCTACAAGGGGCAGGTATCTTATGAAAAGGGCATATGTCCTGTGGCTGAGACCCTTCAGGATAGCAGACATCTGGGCATTGCGATGTGTATTTATGCTTACACCGATGAAGACGTTGACTTGATTGTCGAGGCGTTCCATAAGGTATGGACGCATCTCGACCTTCTGGGGAATTCCTGATGGATTGTTCTTTTGTGGATGGCTGGTTGGAGAGGGATATAGATATTCTGTTCTATGTCGAAGACCCGGGGGCGGCAAATTATATCGCCGGTCTTCCGGCTGTATTGGAAAATCGTGGCTGGAGAGCCTGCCTTTTGGCGGATGGCCTTGCCTATCCTCATCTACTTCAACTCGGTGTCGACCCTGAGATGTCGCATTGTTCGGTTACAGCCAAGGAGCTTTTGTGCAAATTAAAGCCACGTCTCGTTCTTGTAGGGACGTCGGGGAACCCCGACACATTCGGTTTTGATCTGATCACTGAGGCGCACAACTTAGGAATAATGACTTTGGGTGCTGTGGATGCGTTTGGCAATGCGGATTACCGTTTTCGTGGTCGGACGGGGAACGCCCTGGCATATGCACCTAAAATTCTGGCTGTTCCGGACCAGTGGACGAAAGATGCCTATATCTCTTTGGGATATCTCTCTGAACGCATCACCGTTTGCGGCCATCCTCATTATGATCGTGTGATGGAGGTTGCTGAAAGGCTCGGACAGGGTGACAGAAAATCCCTTCGTAGAGCCATGTTTCCTTCCAATCATGATGATGTCCCGGTTGTGGTTTTTGGGGCGGAACCATTGATCGGGCTGAATCCTAAAAAATTTAGCCGTATGCCGGATTATACCCTTACAGGACGTGGTATCAGGATGAACCGAACGGAGATCGTACTGGAAGAGTTTATGGATGCAGTGGCACAACTGTCGCCCCGCCCATACCTGGTACTCAGGATGCACCCGACAAGCGCAAAGGATGAATTGTCAGCTTTTCTAGGGGACTTTCATCAAGTCAGCGTGAAGGGTACCTCTATGGAACTGCTTTTTGCAGCCGATCTCGTTGTGGGGATGACTTCCATGTTATTGCAGGAATCCGCTATCATGGGCAGGCCGACCCTCTCTATTGTATCCCAAATCGCCGAGAAAAAATCATTGCCCATGGTCAGGGCCGGAATTATCCCCTGTGTGTCGACACGTGATGAATTGCGGGCGATTCTCCCAGATTTACTTAGAAAAGACAGCCAATCGGTTGCATCCGGAATCGATCAGTTTATTCATTACGGGTCGTTGCAAAGGACAGTGGCCTTTATAGAAGGCATCTTGAAAGATGACCTACATTCAAGAGCTAATTCTTTTCGGAACACAAAAACACATCATGGCTGAATCCCCCATTATTGAAAGCCCCCGGCCTCGTATATCATCGTTCTCTGAAAAGTATCTGAAGCCCTGTTATGTCGGCTGGCTCAACAGTCCATCGGTTGTTCGCCTCAACGAACAACGTCATAGAATCCATACACCGGAGTCGTGTGGGCAATATCGACAGTTGCTTACGGATGCGTCTATCTGGCATTATGGGCTATTACTGCGATTAATCCAAATGAAGGACATGTTGGCAATATTGGTTCCATGAGAATGTTGAATGATCGGGCGCGGGGTCATCGAAGGAAAGCCCCAGGGACTTTTTGAAGGAGGTTCTATCGTTGATCTGAGTTTCCAACTCCGGGTCGGAATCGATGTGGAACCATTGCTGGAGAAGCAGGCATTTCATGAGAAGGACAGGCGGATAGGCTTTGTTGCTCCTGGTGCTTTTGCCGACGGGATAGGATCTCGTGAGCAGGCTATCGATTCTGGACCAATCCACGATGGCATTGATTTGTTCCATTCTTTTGACGACCCGGTTTATCTCAATGGAAGAAAATAGAGAGATATCGGTGAAGGTGAAATTGGACTGCATTTTTTTGAAGCCCATAGTTCCTCCAGAGGTATGAATTTGAAGAAAAATGGCACAATAATTGTATTTAGTCAAGTATAATCAACTAGTTGGCTTTGCATAACTTCTATTTTGACGAGTTAAACAATGAAATTGCCCAGCGATTTGTGCAAAGCTCTCAAATTATTAAATATGATCATAAATATTACAATAGGTGCAAATGATGCTGCCGTAAAGCTCTTACTGCTCATCTCGCAGTATTGATCGTTATTCTTTGCCTCCCCATTTTTTGAAAAAAGAGGGTACAAATATAAACCAAATCGTGACATGACAAAATTCAAAGGTCTCAATGAATGTGCCTGTCCCAGCTGGCAAAAAAGCATGGCAACAAACTGGTCCCAGCAACCGAATCCTTTGGCGCCTCGCTCGGCATTGGTTGCATATACGTTTTCAAAGAACTCTCGTTTAGAAAAAAGGTGTAGAATTTGTCCAAAAATGCTGCTAAATCTATTCATCAGGGTGTCTCCTTTCCAGGTTTTGGTTTTCTTGTCGCGAAGAAACTTCTACCTGAGTCTGGGCACTCTTTTCAATTTCTAAATTCTATCTTGGACAGATGTGCTCTTAGAGTATAATTCACCGCCGCTTGCGGCGAAAAGAAATAATTCCGAAAAGATAACCCGTAGCACACTGCTCGGCAGTTCATTTCACATACAAATCATTAAACGGAGATTACTGAATGAAAATAGCACTTTTGATGAACAAGAATGCCTATGCAGGCCGTGAATACCTCCAACAACTGAAGAACGCTGGCCTGTATGTTGATATCATAGCGATCGGAGATTATCCTGAAGAGAACAGAATTGAAGATGAGCGTTGCAACGGTTTGTGGAAACCAAAAAGGATGGAAGATCTGGTATCCGAATTAGAATTATTTTCATTCGCATCCCTGAAAGCAGATGATCTTCAAGATCATCTGCTGAGAAGGGAATATGATATCGGTATTCTAGGAGGCACTGGAATCCTCAAATCAACGGTGATCGAAAGATTCGGACTGGGTATTTTTAACTTTCATCCAGGAGATTTACCCGGGTATCGTGGGTGTAGTGCGCCGGAGTGGCAAATTATTGAAGGCAAAGACGTGGTCTCGACATGTCACCTTGTCGATGAGGGGATAGACACAGGTAAGATATATGCCAAGAAGGTACTAGGACTGGATTATTCTAGCTATAATACCATGCGGGCGACTGTGTATCCAGAAACAGCAAAATTCATGGTATGCATCATAAAGAGCATTATTTCCCATGGTGGTTTTCTGAGAGAACTGATAGCGCAAAACGAAACGGAGGCATTGTATCGCAAGTACATCGGAGACGACAGAATCAAAGAAATAGACAATATATTGTCAAAAAGAGGTGATACAAAATGAAGGACTTCAAACGGTTGTAACAATACTTGGTGTAAAAGCAGAGATAAGGTGTTACTCCGAAACCGAAGATTTTTTGGGTTTTGCTTGCACATAAACACATTATCAAGGAGTAAATGATGCCTTTAGTCGATATTAAAAAAATCATTGATTATACCAAAAGAATCCTTATTGAGAATCGGTTGGATGAAAGGGAGAGAGCCTTTATAAAACACAACAAGAATATCTGGGGAAGTTTCTTGCCGAATCAGGACACGGGTGAGATTCTGTTGGAATCAAATAGTATGTCAAGCAGCATAATCGCATACAGCTATCTGGCAAATTTGCTTGCCAATACGCATCAGTCAAGAATCGTGGCTTATCTAAGTGGCCGCAGGAATCTGAAAAACAGGATAGCGAAGCGAAAGGTCAACATAATATACCGGTCTTTCAACGTCAGTGAGTTTATTTATTATAACCTTTCTCTGCCGCAATTACAGGATGCGGATGATCTTCTCCACAAAATCGTTCCGAGTTTACAAACCAAAAAAGAAGTTGAGGATTTATGCGTGGAAGGAGTATGTTTCGGCGATCTGCTCTATGACTCCCATTGCATGAATTGCAAGGTACCGACTGTTTCCTTGAAAGACCCTCGCTTTCGGGAATCCCTTAGGGTTGCCTTGGGCTATTATGTGTTTTGGCGGGATTATTTCAACACGCATGGTGTCCGGGCTGTCATTGTCAGCCATACAGTTTATATCCATTCGGGAGTGATCACGAGGCTGGCCATCCAGAGGGGTATTCCCGTTTATCAGATCAATGCGACTCATCTTCACTATATGACGGAAAAAGATATCTTGGCCTATACCGAATTTTTTTACTATCCGGAGCAATTCCAGGAATTGACGGAAGTGGAAAGACAGCAGGGATTGCAATTGGCCAAGGAAAGACTACAGAAGCGATTTTCCGGAGAAGTTGGTGTGGATATGCGCTATTCCAAGAAATCCGCCTACGGGCGGATCAAGAACGGCCGGGTTCTCAAGGAAAGCACCAGGATCAAGATATTGGTTGCCACCCACTGTTTCTTCGACAGCCCTCATCCCTATGGTGTCAATCTCTTTCCTGATTTCTATGAATGGCTCCATTTCCTAGGGGATATATCAGAAGTTACCGACTACGACTGGTACATCAAGACACACCCCGATTTTCTGCCTGGCAACATTCCGATCATTGAGGAATTCATCAGCAAACATTCAAAATTCAATCTGATTCCTTCCGAGACGTCTCACCTACAATTAAAGGAGGAGGGAATCAACTTCGGTATGACAGTATATGGCACAATCGGTTTTGAGTATGCGGCGCTCGGAATTCCTGTGGTTAATGCATCGCCGTGCAATCCCCACATACGCTATAATTTCAACATCCATCCCAGTACGATTGACGAATACAGGAACATTCTGCTGAATCTACCGGAACAGAGATTGAATATCAATATAGAAGAAGTTTACGAATATTACTATATGGCATTCATTCTTAACGTCAACAACTGGCTGTTCCAAGATTACGATCGCTTCCTGCGTGAAATTGGAGGATACAATGCCCAGTTTGGGTCCATCAGTTACAGCATATTCATGCGTGAATTTTCGGACGCCAGGCATCTGCAGAGACTGTCTTCTCTCCAGAGATTCTTAGAATCCCGAGAATACAATCTCCGAAGAAAAAATCTAGAGGCGGTATAATGCAGACCTATCTTTCTACGGCATTCAGCCCTCGAACAGATGCTGAACTGGATTTCCTGAAAGGAATCGATCAAAAAACAGGATTTTCCCTGTTCTGGATCGATATCGTGAGGCCTCTCCTTTGCCACATACAGGCGCGTCATCTTATGGAGATAGGTGCACACCGTGGTGATCATACGCGCCTGCTTGCGCGTTATTGTGAAGCTTGTGAAGGCACCCTGACGGTAATTGAACCTGCCGTGCTACCGTCTCTCCAGAAAATCGCCGACCAATCGAAAAGGGTAAGGGTGTTTTCATCAACCAGTCGAGATAGCCTGACACTTTTGGACTCATGCATTGATGCAGTACTTCTTGAAGGGGATCTCAATTACCACACGGTTTACGGTGATTTGGCCGACATTGAGCAGATGGCAAAGCGGCAAAAGATGCCTTTCCCTCTGGTGTTTTTAAGGGCGACGGGGTGGCCTTATGCTAGACGGGACATGTACTATGACCCGACCAATCTGCCCACCACGGGCATCCTCAGTTATAGGCGTGATGGCATGTCTCCCTGGTCGTCCGGTCTTGAGACTGATATGATCAATTACCCGTATTTCAATGCTCAGCAGGAAGGCGGGCCGCGCAACGGGGTACTGACGGCGGCCGAGGATTTTGTAAAAGAATCCGATCTTCCTTTAAATATTTTCTCCTTACCGAGCAATAATGGACTGAGTATTATTTATTTAAAGGATTCACAGATCGAAGAATTTATAAAAACAAACTTTTTGCCTCCCCACTTACTCACTTGCTTTCTTGAAACTGTCGAATTGGCGAGATTGAATGAAATTATTCGGGGACTTAAGTGTCAACAAGCAAGGAGCCATATATTACGCCGCTTTATGAATAAGCTTGAACGAGTATTACACAGACATAATCAGCTCTAATACCATGGAGGATCGATAAATGAAGGCATGTTTGATTTGTAGTTCACCAATTGAGCGCTTTATGTCTTTCGGCAAGATGCCTATTGCCAATGGTTTTTTAGGAAAAGAAGAGTTTATAAATGAGTATTTTTTTGAGCTTAGCATAGCTTTTTGTGAAAAGTGTGGGATGGTGCAGCTCATGGAGCAGCCTGCACGGGAAAAGATGTTTAATGAAAATTATGCATTCTTCTCGGGGACATCCATGGCAATGGCTATTCACTTCAAAGAATATGCCGATCATGTGATGTCAAATTATCTTCCTCAAGACGACCCTTTTGTGGTGGAGATTGGCAGTAACGATGGGATTATGCTGCAATACTTCAAAGAAAGAAATATTCGTCACTTAGGTGTTGAGCCGTCGGCAAACGTAGCGCAAGTGGCAGAGAAGAAAGGGATCAACACAATCTCCCAGTTTTTTGACGAAAAGCTCGCCCATGAAATAGTTCAAAAGTGCGGGCAGGCGAATGCCTTTCTGGGAGCCAATGTAATGTGTCACATTCCGTACCTCCATTCGGTCATAGAAGGCATAAAGATACTCCTCAAGGATGATGGTATTGTAATGTTCGAAGACCCCTATATGGGGGATGTTATCGAAAATACGTCCTATGACCAGTTTTATGATGAACATGTATTTCTCTTTTCAATCCTGTCCATCAGCTATCTTTTTGGGCAGCACGGCATGGAAGTTATCGATGTAGAACCTCAATGGACACATGGGGGGTCTATGCGATATGTGATTGCCCGCAAAGGGGCCCGTCCTGTTTCCCATAACCTGCACGAACATCTCAAAAAAGAAAAAGCTCTGGGTCTTGATGGGCCGTCTGTTTATGACAGATTTAAGAGGAACTGTGAAAATTCCAGGGATGCACTGGTCTTCCTTCTAAAGGAAATCAAAAAAGAAGGGAAACGGGTGCTCGGTTATGCGGCGACTTCCAAAAGTACAACCATATTAAACTATTGTGGTATAGGCCAGGACCTGATAGAATTTATCTCAGACACGACGCCCATTAAGCAGGGCAAGTTCAGCCCCGGCGCCCATATACCTGTCCGTCCCTACGAAGAATTCCTCGTAAAATATCCTGATTATGCATTGCTTTTTGCCTACAACCATTCAAAAGAAATCATGGCGAAGGAGCAGAAATTCATGGCATCCGGGGGGAAATGGATTATGTACGTCCCAGAGGTTAAGGTGCTGTAATGATTCTCTGCTGCGACCCTTTAGCACAGTATAAGGCACACAAAGCTGAAATTGATGCGGCAATTCAGAAAGTTCTGGATAAGGGCTGGTACATCCTCGGTGAAGAAACCAAAGCATTTGAATCAGAGTTTGCCGAGTATATTGGTGTAAGCCACGGCATTGGCGTTGGCAACGGTACCGAGGCGCTTCACATTGCCTTGGCAGCTTGCGATATTGGCCCGGGTGATGAAGTAGTTACTGTTTCCCATACCGCCGTGGCCACAGTAGCCGCGATTGAATTGACAGGTGCGAGTCCAGTATTTGTAGATATTGAGCCGGATTATTACACAATTGATCCGAGCCGACTTGAAGCTGCCATCACCTCAAAAACAAAAGCAATTATTCCTGTTCATCTTTACGGCCAATCGGCCGATATGTCACCTATTTTGGATATTGCTAAAAATCATGGCTTGCGCGTAATTGAAGATTGTGCTCAAGCGCATGGGGCAATGTATAGAGGTCGGCGTGTGGGCATGTGGGGTGACATGGCCTGCTTTAGCTTTTACCCGACCAAGAATTTAGGCGCCTTGGGCGATGGCGGCATGGTCGTGACGAGTGATCCAGAATTGGCTGAAAAGGCGAGACTCTTGCGAGAGTACGGCTGGGCGGAAAGATATATAAGCAAAATTCCCGGGTGGAACACGAGACTGGATGAGTTGCAGGCAGCAATCCTGCGTGTTAAGTTGTGCTTCCTTGATTCAGATAATGAAGCGCGGGCGTATCTGGCATCGAAATATAATCATGCATTGAAAGGTTTGGGGTTTGTAACGCCGAAACGACGACAAGAATCTACTCACGTGTATCATTTATATGTTATCAGTTCTGCGGAACGTGATGAAATACAGGCCTTTCTCAAAGCACGGGGTGTGGGCGCATTGATTCATTATCCCGTACCAATACACCTTCAACCGGCATATCGAGACAAATTGCGCGGAAGTGATAATTTATTGGAAACCGAGAAGGCCGCACGTGAGGTGCTTTCTCTACCGATTTATCCGGAACTGCCGGAGAAGGATTTACAGATGGTAGTGGAAATGATGCGATGTTATAGGTAGAATAGATAATGGCATCAACGCTATTAGCAAGGATTATCTATGTTAAGCAAAAGTGAAATAAAGAAATTTATCCCTCCTATTATATTTGAACTTAGAAGTAGATTTAAAATGCGTTATGGGCCTGCTTATCTCAATGCAAAAGATTTTGCCAAATGGTGGAATTGCTTTAAATTAGCATCTCTTCCTTGTGATTTAGTTTTAATGATGGATCATTACATCACCACTCCGTCCTTTGAAGAGACATCATACTACTGGAACTTTTTGAGTAAGAGGCATATTGAACTCTTAAGTCAGTATAATATTAATAATTTCAAGCAAACCATAGAAAAGTTTCACTATTGGGGCGAAGCAACGATGGAATCTGTATTGATCAAACCATTATTAAATGATCCTGTGACTATCAAAGTAGAAACTGATGAAATTTTTCGAGATCATGAGTTCTGTTCAAGAATAGAGTCGATTCAACATAACATAGCTAATATTATTTTATTAAATTATATTGTCAACAATGGGTATGGAAAGTATCTGGAAGTTTTGGAAGAACCGTTGTTTGGGAATCCCATCTTTATAAAGTATAATCAAAAAAGGGTCTCCTTCCCGTTACTCAATTCCATTATAGAAATTGATGTTATTTCTAATCACTTGGACCTAAAATCCAAAACACGATTTTTAGAAATTGGAGCTGGTTCAGGTAGAACGGCTCTTTCTTTATTGAAATTAATAGTTGATTCAAAATATATTATTGTTGATATTCCGCCCGCACTCTATATTTCTCAAGAAAATATCATACAAAATATCCCTCACAAAAGAATATTCAAGTTCCAAAATTTTACTAACTTAGAAGAAGTAAAAGATGAATTCAATAAAGCTGATATTATTTTTTTAAGTCCAGAACAAATAAAATTAATTCCAGATAAGTATGTGGATGTTGCCATTGCTATCGATTGTTTACACGAAATGATAAGTAGTGATGTTGAAAAATATTTTAAACAATTCAACCGCATTGCAACTTACCTCTATTTCAAATGTCAAAACGTCCAGTGGGCCAAAACAAGTAAAATTTTACTTACTATAGATTCTTATCCGGTAAGAAGCCATTGGGAAAAGATCATGCATGAGAAATGCTATGTACCTAATGATTATTTCCAGGCCATTTACCGAATGTAAAAATAAATTGTTATCAATTAAGCTGCAGAATACTATTATATGACTATATAACATAACATTATAGCAAAGAAAGTGTGATTTTATGATTGATGGGGTGATTACTAAAAAACTGCTGACACATACTGACGAACGAGGTTTTTTTCGTGAAATCATACTCGTAAGTGATGATTTTTTCAGTGAGGGATTTGGTCAATGGAGCCACTCGTTAATGTACAAGGGCGTTGCCAAAGCCTGGCATATTCACGAAAAACAAGTAGACTGGTGGTATGTGGCGGTGGGTGTTTTGAAGGTAGCGTTGTATGACAAACGATCTAACTCATCAAGTTATAAAGAAACCATGGAACTTTTTATGGGTGAAAACCAACCGGTAATGGTCCTGCGGATACCACCTGGTGTAGCCCATGGCTGTAAATGTATTAGCGGGCCAGCACATCTATTTTACGTAACATCCAATGTGTACGATCCAGGTGATGAAGGTAGAATTACGCATGATGACAAGGAGATTGGATATGATTGGATCGCGGGGCCTTCGATTAAGTGAATCTCCGCAACTTCTGCAACAAAAATATTCTGATAACTGGTGGCGCTGGCTATCTTGCAACCAACTTAATTGCACAACTGAGTGAAATAGATTGCCATATTATCAGGGTTGATCGCCCAGGTGCACAGTTTGCTCCTCTTGCCGGGAAAACTACTTTCTGTGATATTGAAGCAGATATCCGTGAGACTGTAGCTTGGGAAAGCTTGCTTGATGATATAGATCTTGTTTTTCATTTTGCTGCACAAACAAGTGTTTATGTTGCGGAACAAGATCCACAGGCAGATTTGGCCATTAATGTTATACCGATACTTCACCTTCTTGAAACTTGCAGGAAAAAAAAGCTTAATCCTGTCGTCCTGTTTTCGGGTACGGTTACAGAAGCTGGTTTGACAGAACGTCTGCCAGTAAATGAGGATTGCCCTGATCACCCCATAACTGTCTATGATCTGCATAAATGGATGGCAGAGAATTATCTGAAGCATTATACACGTATGGGAGTAATTAGTGGGGTGGTTCTGAGGCTGGCAAATGTTTATGGTCCTGGTCCGAAAAGCAGTAGCGCCGACAGGGGCGTACTGAACATGATGATAAGGAAAGCCCTTCAAGGCCAGGCGCTGACAGTCTATGGTGACGGCAAGTATTTGCGCGACTATGTGTATGTTGAAGATGTGGCACAAGCTTTTCTAAGTGCAGTGGCTAATATTGACATCGTTTCAGGTAAGCACTTTGTGATTGGCAGCGGCGAAGGTTATACAATCATGGAAGCAATCAACTTGGTGGCAGATCGCGTGGCATTAAAGACAGGCACCCGTGTGCCTGTCGTAAACATTACGCCCCCGTCACTACTTTCACCGATTGAATTTCGTCACTTTGTTGCGGATACGCGTAAGTATACCAAATCAACCGGCTGGACGGCGAAAAATTCGCTTATAGAAGGGATTGACGCAACCATTCAAGCATTTATCACACAGTAGATTGCTGAATGCTCATCATTATAGTATTAAAATATAACGGTCAGAGAGCCTGTTTTTCGGCGCAATAAGCAAACCAGAAGTACTTACGGAAGGGCATTCATCAAAAAAAGAATGAGCCAAAATATTAAACTAAATATCGGATGTGCTGCTCGTCCGCTTCAGGGCTACATAAATATTGATATTGATACTATTGATCAGATTAAAGACCGCTATCCGCATTTGCATTTCCCAGCGGACCTCACGATACATAACTATGATATTTTCAATTTGCCTTTCTCTGATGGAAGTATTTCAGAGATCAAGGCGGATTCTCTTGTCGAGCATCTTCCTTTTGTAGATGAACCGAAATTTTTCTATGAGGTAAAACGTGTTCTCAAGGCAGGGGGGATCTTTGAATTTTCCACGCCCGATTTTGAGGATGCCGTAAGGCTCTGGCTTCATGCAAAAGATGAGTGGAAAGATTTCTATCGAAACGATATTGAGGCTATTGAACAAGAACACTGGTTCGGTCAGTATTCTTATTCTACTGATAATCGCTGGGGTTATCTGATGGCCATGCTTTTCGGGAGCCAGAACGGAGAAGGCCAGTTTCATAAAAACTGCTATACCATTCCGAAGATCAGAGCAATTCTCAAACATATAGATTTTGAAGATCTTAAAATGTCCCATTATCGTTGGAAAGGCAATCGTGACCTTATGATTTTTGTGAAAGCTCGCAAGAAGGAAACAGCGCGTATATAGGGGAAGCAGGGGGGACGAACAAGATGGATCCAAGACATGATAATATCAAAAGCCTGAGAGGGAAGAAATTGCTTATCTTTGGCGGTTTGGGTTTTATTGGAAGCAACCTTGCTCATCGTTGTCTGGAATTGGGAGCAAATGTGCTTATTTACGACAATTTAGACCCACATTCCGGCGGTAATTTGTTTAATGTCGAGGATATAAAGAAAGACGTACAAGTTCATTTCCATGACATTCTTGATTTTGACCGCTTGGTGCATCACATTACAGGTCAGGATATTATCATTAATTGCGCCGCATCTACATCTCACCCTTTTTCAATGAGGGAACCATCTATTGACTTGGATGTGAACAGCAGGGGCGTTGTCAATATTTTAGATGCGATCAAACGTTTTAACAAAGAAGCAAAATTTGTTCATCTTGGCACTTCTACACAATTAGGACGACTGATTTACCAACCTGCCGATGAGAATCACCCCGAATTTCCAACAGATATATATTCGGCCAACAAGGGTGTCTCTGAGAAATATGTGTTGATATATGCAAAGGCATATAAAATGCGATCAACGGTAATCAGACTTTCTAATATTTATGGGCCGCGGGCCACCATAAATAGCCCTGAATTTACGTTTAACAACTATTTTATTGGCTTGGCGTTACAGAATAAGGAAATAACCGTATTTGGCGATGGAAAGCAAAAAAGAAATACTGTTTATGTAGAGGATGCCGTCGAAGCCATACTCATGGCTGCGGTTGAAGACAAAACGACTGGTGAACCATTTTTTGCTGTTGGGGATGAGCACCATAGCGTTGCAGAAATTGCAGAGGCAACAGTAAGTAATATGGGGTCAGGAAAGGTTACCTATATTGCCTGGCCAAATGACCGAAAAGTAATTGAAATAGGAGATGCCTTGATTAGCAATAAAAAAATCAAACATTATCTGAACTGGCAACCACGATATGATTTAAATGCTGGTCTCATAAAGACCCAAAAATATTATGATAATTGCTTAGATAAATATTTGGGATAATTTACATGAAGATAGTAATAACCGGGGCACTGGGACATATTGGTTCACGTTTAATTCACGATTTCCCATCGGGTTTAAAAGAGGTCGAAATCGTGTTGTTGGATAATCTCTATAGCCAAAGGTATTGTTCGCTTTTCAACTTGCTGCCAGCACGTAACCATTATCGGTTTATTGAGGCTGATGTTCTTGACGCAGATTTGAATGATATTTTCAGGGATGCAGATGTGGTAATACATCTGGCTGCTATAACAAATGCCGCCGAGAGTTTTGAGATTAAAGATCATGTAGAGACCGTAAACTACGTCGGTACACAAAAGGTAGCCAAGGCATGCGTTGCTTCTGGTAGCGATTTGGTGTTTCTCTCAACAACCAGCGTATATGGTACACAAATGGAAACCGTTGATGAAAACTGTCCTGCTTCTGATTTGAAGCCTCAAAGTCCTTATGCAGAATCAAAACTCAAGGCCGAACAGTATTTACAAAAACTTGGGGTCGAGGAAGGGTTACGATTCATTGTATGTCGTTTCGGTACAATTTTCGGTACTTCCATCGGTATGCGATTTCATACTGCCATAAACAAATTCTGCTGGCAAGCGGTTAACGGTTTACCAATCACCGTGTGGCGAACAGCACTTGACCAAAAACGACCATACTTGCATTTAACTGATGCAATTAACGCTATTCAATTTATCTTGGATAAAAACTTATTTGATAATCAAGTTTATAATGTATTGACATTAAATGCATCTGTAAGACAAATAACAGAAATTATAGGTAGATCTATACCTGATACTAATATTCAATTTGTCGATACAGCAATAATGAATCAGCTTTCGTACAATGTGCTTAACAACAAATTCAAACAGCAAGGGTTCATCTTTAAGGGCAATCTTGAAGAAGGGATTTCTGAGACCTTAGATCTTCTCAGGGGTTTGCATTGAGGAATTGGAGGTGTCTCGTTACCGCTGGAAAGAGGATCGGGATCTAATGATTCTCGTGAAGACGGCGAAGTGATGAACATTGTCCATGCAGAACAGCCAGAATATCAAGATCCTTCAGGCCGGATGAATTCTGAACCAAGGCCATTCTTCTCCATAGGTGTGACAACTTACGATCGCCGGGATCTTTTGAGGGAAACCATTTTTTCTATACTTTCCCAAACCTTTAAAAACTTTGAAATCATTGTCGGCAATGATAATCCTCACGAAACACTTTCCGGTGAACTGCTGGGAATAAACGATAATCGGGTGTATTATATAAATCGACATTCCAATCTGGGTGAATTGGCAAACATGAATGATCTGATGGAAAAAGGTCGCGGTCTGTATTTCACTTGGCTGGCAGATGATGATCTATATGCCCCTGTCTTTCTGGAGACTGTCCATAAGGCTCTGATTAGGTATGAACATCCGCCAGTGGTCTTTACATCTTATGTGATGGGAACACATTTCGAAGATGGGAGTAAGTCCATTTCTCCATCAGAATACAGACTATGGACCGGTTCAGAGTTTCTTAAAGCCTATCTCTCAAAATCCATTATGGCTATTGGATGTTGGGGTGTGTTCAGAAAAGAATACTTGCAACAGATAGGCGGAATGGAAAAGCTCGGTCAAGGCTTTTCACCATATTCGGATAACTGGTTGGTTTTTAAAACCAGTTTGCTTGATCACGTGGTTTATGTCAATTCACCCCTGCTATTTTTCCGAACTCACGAAAAGTCTATATCTTTTACCAGTCCTGATGTTGATGCCTACTTGAGTGCACAGAAAGATCTTTTATCAAAAAGCTGCGATCTGTTCCTATCAGAGCGCCTCATCGGGAATTTTCATGATAATATGTTTTTATTGATGGTCTGGTGCATCCGCGATTTCGGTGCTGTCATTCGCAGATCCCGATCAGTTAGTATTAAGCAAGTACATGAATATATAGTCTTTCTTAAAAATCATGTGACTAAATTGAAAGGTTCCAAGTATTATCAAAAAATTTGGACGGTGATTATTAGAACGGCTGTAGTAGTTGTTCTTGATTTGAGTAGAAAAGGTATTCATATTCGGACCGCTTTCACAGTCCCTACTACCAAGAGTTCCTTCTAAATTGCAAAAAAATCAGCGCACCCAAATTATGAAAAACCAGAAGTGGATATTTTTCCACGACGTTAGAATAGTGTCTTATATCATAATCCTATGTCCGATGATGTTTAATTGTTGGAGTATTAATGTGTTTTTTAGGACGGTCAAATTATGAAACTCGTTATCCAAATACCTTGTTATAACGAAGAAAATACTTTAGAGCAAACGCTCGCGGATCTGCCGATAAGTATTGAGGGAATAGATTGCATTGAAATTCAAATTATTGATGACGGGTCGACAGACAGGACAGTTGAGGTTGCAAAACGCTGGGGTGTTCAACATATTGTCGGTTTTAAACAAAATAGAGGTCTTGCGGCAGCATTTAAGGCAGGTATTGACAAGGCCATAGTCAATAATGCGGATATTTTGGTCAATACAGATGCAGATAATCAATACTGCGGCCAAGACATAGCAAAGCTCGTGCAGCCAATTTTAAGGGGAGAAGCAGATATGGTTATTGGATGCCGTCCCATCGATAGCCACCCGGAATTTTCGTCTATTAAGAAAAAGCTCCAAAAAATTGGAAGTTGGGTATTGAGGAGAGTATCGCAAACAAAAGTTAAGGATGCCACAAGTGGTTTTAGGGCGTATAGCAAGGATGCTCTGCTTCATATCAATATTTATTCGGATTTTTCATATTGCCTTGAGACATTAATCCAGGCTGGACATAGTAACCTCAAGATCGATACGGTTGATATTGGTGTTAATCCTCAAACAAGGGAGTCGCGCCTTTTTAGAAACGTATTTCAGTATATTTGGAAGCAGGCAAAAACAATGATAAGCATTTTCCTTTTATACAAAGCAAATGTATTGTTTAATATACTCGCCCTTATTTTTTTCCTATTATCGATTCTACTCTTTACAAGATATGTACTTTTAGTCTTTTTTTTAAATGCGCCGGCAGGAAATTTTTGGCCGACAGTCGTGTTGTCAGGTGTAACGTTCGCCATCGCTTTTCAGATTTTTTTAACTGGTATCTTAGCATCTTTAATTTCATCTGTTCGAAAACAATCCGAGGATATCAATTATCGCATTAAAAAACTCGATGTGTTCGAAACGAAAAAGGAGAATGAAATAAAATAATGTGCGGCATAGTTGGCATATGGTCAAAAAGGGGAAGACCTGTCGATAAGGATTTACTGTCTTCAATGCAACTTCGTTTAAAGCACAGAGGGCCGGATGCTGAAAGAATATTGATTCGTGACAATCTTGGATTTGCCCACAGTCGCTTGAAAATTCTCGACCTTTCAGATAACGCAAATCAACCATTCACGGATGGTAAAGATGTTCTTATCTTCAATGGAGAGATATTTAATTACAAGGAATTGAAAAGAGAATTAACATCCTTTGAATTTAGAACAACATCTGATACGGAAGTTCTGTTTAGAGCACTGCAGGAATGGGATGTTACTGCAGTGGATAAGATTTCGGGACAATTTGCATTTATCTTTTACAATAAAGATCATAGCACGCTTCTCATTGCTCGAGACCATGTCGGAATATGTCCACTGTATACATGTGAGACAGATGACTATCTGTACATTGCTTCCGAGATCAAGCCGCTTTTGGAAGTAAAGAAATTCCCCTTGGATCCACAAGGCGTCTTTGATTACTTTGCATATCGTTATAACATTCAAAATGGATTAACACTTTTTGAAGGCATTAGAAGGTTTGCACCAAGTCACTATTGGCAAATAGATTTAAAGGACAAAAGCATTAAGAAGAATAGATACTGGCGACTGAAGTTCGGCGATTATGATGGTCGAATAGAAGATGCACAGGATCAATTCAATCGAATTCTTGATAATGAAATTGCATCCCAAAGTGTTGCCGATGTACCGGTTGGTATTTATTTAAGTGGCGGTATTGACTCAAGAGCTTTATTGTTTGGTTTTTCAAAAAAAGTTTTAGAAATAAATTCTTTCACTGTTAGCTTCGATCAGGACGATCCGGATGTGCAATTGGTCAATAATCTGGAGAAGGAAATATGTTTTAATAAAAAGCTGATATCTTTCAGCCCGGATCTTTTTGATGATATAGAGGATATTGTTTTTTCCCTTGAGGAGCCCTTCGCTGATTTGATTATTTGCGCAAATTATTTTTTGCCGAAAAACGCATCTGAAACTCTTAAAGTGGTTCTGTCAGGTGAAGGTGGTGATGAGGCATTTATGGGGTACGATCATCAACGGGCCTTCATGAAAATGAATAAAATAGGTGATTCTGGGCTATTAAGGAACTTTGTGAGGATTATGTTGTCTATTTGTCCTCCTCGATTGTTGTCGATGTTCAATTCTTATCCAGGTGCGTTCGGTTCAGAAGAGCATGCGCGAATCAAGCATGTGTTTGAGAAATTAAATTCACCATGTGATGCCTATATACAATTAATATCACTTTATGATGATGTAGAAATGCCGACACTGTTCGACCGCTCATTTCTTTCCCACGCACCCACCGGTCCGGACCGTGACACTATCCGTGAAACGTTTTCTCAAGATCAACATTTATGGCAGTCCGTTATGAGATTGGAGATTGAACAGCTTACGCTAATTGTGAATCTTTTGAAGCAGGATCGTTTCAGTATGAGATTTTCTATTGAAGGCCGTGTTCCTTTAGTCAGCCGTTCTGTCCTTGATTTTGCGTCGGCATTGCCGGTCGAAAAACTGTTACATAAAATCAACAAGGAATATCTTCTCAATTACAGCAATTCAAAACCTCTACTAAAAAGGCCTTTTTCAATTTTTGCGAGTCCTATTTATGCAAAAATTATTATTGATCTAATGGAAAAATATGTCAATCGTGCTAGCGTTGAAGAATGTGGGATTCTGTCATGGGAAACCGCAAACCAGATAACGGAAAGAATGAAGAAGGGCGGGATGTTGGCTATTAAGAAAGCAATGGCACTGGTCGTATTCATGATATGGTGGAAAGTATTTCGTACATACATAAAAAAATAAGATTCCACATAATGATAAAGTAGGCAAAAAATGGTAACGAAAAGCGTAGTTTGTTCTGATTTTTGATGGCAACAGGTTAACGGCTATAGACGATGAAGATTTTATTGATTAATCCCAGCGGCGGCACCAAACAAGAATATGGGGCATTGTCTAAGGCAGGTACTGAATTGCCTCAATTGGGACTTGCAGCCGTTGCGACCGCATTAAGAAGCAACGGTTACGAAGTAAGAATTGTTGATTTTCATATGGAGGGCTTAACTACCGAAAGATTGCTCGATATCATTAAAGATGGTCAGTATGGTTTGGTAGGATTTTCTGTTTACATAACTTCAGCAAGCAAGGCACGCGAACTTTCTAAGAGAATAAAAGAAGACTGTCCTCACGTTACGATATGCGTCGGGGGGCCGCAGGTGACATTAGCACCCAATAATTTCTATCAAGATTGCATTGATTACGTTTTTATCGGCGAAGCAGATTATTCAATTGTCGAGTTACTTGATTTCCTCAAGACCGGGAATGGTTATCCCAACATACCGGGAGTTCTCTATAATGATGGGAGTAGCCTTAAAGGAAATCGTAGGATAAATCTCGTTGCGGATCTAGATAAGTTGCCCCTGATTGATCTCGATAAATTTTACGATATTTCCAATTATTACCCGCCGATATATCAAAAAGGAAAGAGGATTATTAATATAGTCGGGAGCAGAGGTTGTCCTTTCAAGTGCTCTTTTTGCGCTGCGGCCCAGGTGAACGGGAGGAAGCTCAGGCAAATGTCGGTAACGCGTTTTTTGGAATACATTGAGTTGTACACTAACAAAGGTTACGATTCGTTTATGTTTTATGATGATACATTTACAGTTGATCGAAAGCGCGTTATTCAGATCGCAAAAGAAATCATTAAAAGGAAGCTAAAGATATCATGGAACTGTTGGTCAAGAGTCGACTGTATCGATTTGGAAGCCCTTGCGTACATGAAAGAAGCGGGTTGCTATTTAGTAGTTTTTGGATGCGAATCAATGAATGATAAGACACTAAAAATACTTGAGAAGGGATTTACCGCCGAACAGTCTTTGAGGGGGATCGAACTGATAAAAAAAGCCGGCTTATTAGCCGTTTCATCGTTTATGATTGGTTTGCCTGGCGAGACGGGAGAAGATATACTGAATACAATTAAGATTGTCAATAACACCAGGCTTGATATCGCGGTGTGGCCGATTTTTGAACCGTATCAAGGGACACCGATTTATGAGGTCTGCAAGAAGGAAGGACGTTGGATAAGCGACAGCAGGTTTAAAAACATAATCATGGCGGAGCAAGACAGCATTTGGGAACCGAATACGATATCCAGAGAGCAGATTGAGAAATTGGCGCGCCATGCTTTTAGATCATTCTATTTTAGGCCTTACTTTGCTGTTAGTTTTTATAAAATATTTACAAAATTACCATTGCAGCGAAAGATGAGATTCGTAAACTCTGCTTTTGATTACTTTGTGTCTCAAAATTTGTCGTTTTGCAGCAAGCCCTATCCCCAAGGGAGCAGATACAGGTAAGATATACCACCGCCAATGACTGCCAAACACCCATTTAGTTATATTCTGACGACTTGTTTCAAGCCCCGGCTAATGAAACAACTACTGGACAAAAATAAAAAGAAATATTTACTCGATATCGGTTGCGGAAGCGGTTTTCTTTTAAGTAAAATGGAAGGCCAATTTGATCGGGTTTTTGGTGTTGATGTCTCCCCAGAAGCTTTACAGCTTGCGAAGAAATTTACAAAAGCTCATCTGGCGATTGCCAGCGCCGAAAAACTACCGTTTGCGAACATTAAGTTTGATTGTATTATATCGACGGATGCATTTGAGCATATTCCCAATGACGCGATGGCAATTTGTGAAGTCGAAAGGGTTTTAGGGCCAGATGGGGTTTTTGTCATTTATGTTCCTTCTCAGCGGGGAATTTTATCGAATACAAAACTCGCGCATTCATTTCACACAAGCCAGAAAAGTTATTTGCTAGACTATCGTTATTACACAATTAATTCCTTGAAGGCATTATTAGAAGATGGCGGGTTGAGAGTTGAATACGTCGGTTATCACAATGTGTTTTTCCAGGAATTTTTTACTCAATTCTTGAAGTGGATAGCTTTATTGATGAATAAGAAATACGAGCATCAGGGCGATATCAATACTTTTCTGGATTCTTCATTCTTTCCCTCATATCGTTGGATAATATTGCCGGTTGTAGGTTTTTTAGTTCGTGCGGAGGAGATTGTTTGCGAAAAAGTGTTCCGGGCTCGTTTGCCGGGGCATCGAATCGTGGCGAAATGTCGAAGTATTAATATTAAAAAAATGTGAATTCTATGCCAAATCTATATTTAGTTACCGTGAATCATTTGGTTGCGCGTATTTTATCTATGCAAAACCGAAACCCGATGTCCGCAACTCATGGCTGTTTAGACCGTAATTTCTGGCATTTTAAGACAATCATCGATTTTCCAAGCGCGACCTATCAACAGGTGATCGCGGGGCTGAGCAGGCTGTATGCAACCGCGGCAGAAAATAATATTTATTATAAACAGCCCGTTATTGCTGAATCTATCAAGGCTGGGATTTTATACTGGTGTGAGATCCAAAATCGGGATGGGTCGTTTAACGAATATTATGTGAACGACCGTAGTTTTTGTCCGACAGCCTACACCACATATGCCGCTGCTGAGGCATACTGTCTGACGAAAGATATGTTTTTACCTCAAGAGCAGGATTTAATCGAAAGTAAACTCTTGAAAAGTGCGTGCTGGCTTACCGTGCACAGCAATTCAACTGTTCAAAATCAGATGATTGCATCGATGAATGCCTTGTATTGGGTCGCCAAAGTTAGCCAAGATGATTTAATTCATAAGGCATTTAAAAAGAGGCGACTTGAAATATTAAATTCGCAAAACCAAGAAGGGTGGTTTTGCGAATACGGGGGTGCTGATATTGGCTATAGTTTCAAGGCTCTTGATTTGCTGTCTTCGTATTTAACCGAGGTCGACGACCCTGAGATATTTTCATCTGCTGTGCGATTGTTGGATTTCAGCAGTAACTTTTTGCATCCGGATGGAACTTGCGGGGGAGATTATGGCAGCCGATGTACGCAGCATGTTTTTCCATTCGGTCTCGAATTCTTATCCGCACGAGGTGTTTCGACAGCGCAAGTTGCCTTGGTGTGGTTTAGGAAACATTTTAAGGCACAACAAATTATTCATCCCGCGGCGATTGATGATAAGTATGTTTTGTACTTTTATTTCAATTCATATGTCAGGGCATTTCTCAAATATGAAGGAGATGATCGTCTCGCGGATGGATGCCGTTTTAACCGGCCAGAAGTAAGATTTTTCAAAGAGGCTGGTTTACTCTGTTTGCAAATTGCGGCTATTTCTGCGTGGTTTAGTTCCAGGCGTAACGGGGTTTGCCGTGTTTTTTCTGGAGATCGTTTGGTTCATTCCGATTGTGGTTACCTGATTCGCTTATCCAATGGCGATGAATGTGCGACCCAGTGCGATGATAAATGCGCAAGAATGGAGTATTTTAAAAGCTCGGAAGGGTTTTGCATTCGGATAGTTGGCGATGCCGGACGGGTTAATGATTCATTGCCATTAACTAAATGGCTGATCCCGTTTAAGTTGTTTTGCGGAACTTTATTGCGTTTTGAAAAATTAAGCTATTGGTTCAACGACAGACTTAAATCCGACAGAATAGCAAAATACGATCGAGCTCCTGTAAGAATAACCAGGGATTTTAATTTACGGACAGAAGGGCTAATCATTAAAGATACCATCGAAGTCACGTCGGCTAAATATACGATCAAGTATGTCACTCTCATTCATGACGTAACAGTGACGCACAGTCCTTCGAGTCGATATTATCAGGTCCAGTATCTGCAGCCTAGATGCATTCCGCGATCGGCTGAAGAATCACCAGCACGTTATCGATATGAATATGAGATCGCTTATGATAGGCAGGGAGGTGGGTAATTGGAAAATAAAATCTTTCGAGGAGGGGTTGTCGGGTTAGGAAAGATGGGGCTATTGCATAGCGCCATTATCAATGTATCAAAAAACAGAACGCTCTCTGCGGTGAGTGAATCCAATGGCATCATGCGGAGGTATTTTAGTGCCTTGATGCCTCAGGTTAATTTTTACGAAGATTACAAAGAAATGTTAAAGAAAGAAACGCTTGATTTTGTCTTTATTACAACCCCTCCTTCTTCCCATATTCATATTGCCTTAGAGTGCCATAAGTATAACTGTCATCTCTTTATTGAAAAACCATTGTGTCTAAACACGATCTCAGCCCAGCCTCTAATTGATGCATTGGAAAAACATCCCCGCATAACCATGGTGGGTTACATGATGCGGTATGATGATATTTTCCGCCGTGCCAAAGAGCTCATTGACTGCGCGGTATTGGGCAGGGTCATTTCTTTTAGTGCAACCACGTATGTTTCTCAACAATTCAAGGCTGGGAAGGGGTGGCGTTACGATCCGGAGGAGTCGGGGGGCGGTGTGCTTATTGCTCAAGGGATACATGCCATTGATATTATTTGCTGGCTTTTTGGAACACCGCGCGTTGTGAATGCACGGACGAATTCATTTTATTCTAAAACCGTCGAAGATTTTTGTCATGTTGTTTTCGAATGGACTAATGGGATGACGGGATGGCTGGATTCTTCATGGAGCGTAGATCATCACCGCATGTTGGAAACCTCTTTCCAAATCCATGGTGAAAATGGTTCACTCTCAGTGAACGATGATATTCTTAAGCTGTACTTGCGCACAGAGCGTGGTGGTTTCCCGAGAGGTTGGACCCTTCAGACCAAGCCTGAATTATTTTCTGGTGTTGACATCGATATCGGAGGCCCGCAGTTTACAAGACAGGATGTCGCGTTTTTTAACGCGATCATTTATGGAAACGCGACCGAGAACGACTTGAAAAGCGCTTATGCAGTTCAGAATGTGGTCGATTGCATCTACAAATCCGCTAAATCTGATGGACATCCTGTGTTGATTTGAAATGGAGACTTTGCATAATGGAAGACAGTGTATTAGATAAAATAATATTAGGACACAATCAGTTTTTTGGAATTAATCACATGTCTTCGGAGAGAGGTGTTGTTCGGGAGCAGTATTTTAGCAACATAAATAATATTATAGGACTTATTAAATATGCGTATTCACAAGGTGCAGGAGGGCTGATGCTTTCGACCCATGAGCGTTCGCGAGAAATTGCCGAAGGTTTGCGTAAAGACACGGAATTGGCTAATAATCTTCATCTTTATATCTTGCTTCCTTATATGGCGAAGTATGTTCGAAAGGCTAATGAGCGTGGTTTTGTTAATATGATATTTGAAACACTGGAATCGGCAGGATGGTCAGAACGGATTAGTATGGGTTTCAAAGGGGGGATAGGGATGTTGAAACAAGATCCATTCTCTATGATGAAGGCAATGATCGATATTGAATTGTTGCCCTTCAAAGGATTGAATATCAAGGCTGTTTTTTTGCATAATAGTTTAACGGATTTGGCTATTGGCTTGGGTCTATTTCCGGTCCTAGATTTTTTTAATGAATATATATCCACTAGACACCGCACTTCGCCCGCATTTTGTACTTTAACCAGTGGATTGACAATGCCATATTTCCATAGTGAGGGTCTACTGAATCCCATAATCATGGCGCCCTTTAATCCCGCTGGTTTTCAAATGAGCCCATCGAAAGAGGCCTGTGAAGAAGCATTGCATCGGGTACCTGCTCGTGTGGTCGCCATGAGTATTTTGGCAGCAGGATATGTCAAACCCAGTGATGCTTGCGCTTATTTAGCCACATTGCCTGAAATTAAATCGGTCATCGTCGGAGCCTCGAGTGAAAGCCATATTGACGAGATCTTCGAGTCCTTAACTGTAATGTCCAGTTAAGGAGTTGCATGTGATTGATCCTGGTTTGGCGGTTGGTAAAATCAGACATCGGTTTGGTCCGCAATATCCTCGATGCTCAGGTTGCTAAAATATATTGAAATCAATGCCACGTGTTAGCTAAAAGCATAAAAAATACAGCTATGAATTATATCCTCACTCGATTATCGGCTTGCCAAAACTTGCTGTGCGCCCTGATGGCAACGTCCGTTTTTTCATTACGATGGGCGAATTGTCTGCCTTTTTCTGGCTATATGCCGGTTCTTGACAATAGCGATATACTTTCATTTACGGGCACGTATTTGATCTATGCAAGGGAATCTTTTAGTTTTCCTATCGGCCTTGTTAAGGGGTTATCTTTTCCCTTTGAAGCTGCAAATATTTCAAGAGGCTCAATCCCTTTATTTGCTATTTTGTTTAAAGGGTTAGCCAAATTATATCCGCCATTCTCTGGATATTATTATTTTATTATTGTTGAGTTGCTATCCGTGTTTTTAGTTGCCTATTTCACATGTCTCTTATTGAGTTCATTTAAAATTACGTCGTTTTGGTTAAAATTATTAGGAACGGTATTGGTGGCCTTGTCATTTCCGTTGCTTTTTAGAAGTTCAGGCTATTACGGCGTTACATTCATCGTCGCCTCGTTTCCCGTCTATATAGCTTGTGCCTATTTTTACACGCGAATATATAGAAATGCTAACTTCAAGTCGCTTCTTTTGTTTGCGTGCATATTTCCAGTAGCTGCACTTATTGATTATTATCTACTATTTGGATTGCTGTTTCTAACTTCTTTCTGTCTATGTTTAAACTGCATTGAAACGATGCTGAATAATAATCGACTTAATCGTAATCGTGTATGGTTCATTATGCTTGCCTTTTTGTTAGGTGTGATCTTATCTTCTCAGATGCTGTTTATTTTGGGAAATCAAAGTAACCTAGAAGCGCCGGCAGATTCCTCTGATTTAATAATTGGAAGATACAGTGAGGGGTGGGGGTATGGTGGTGGCGGCGGCGGTGGATTTCATGTCGCCGATGTCCTTGACCTGGTTGTTCCACCAAAAGACAGTGACGGAAAGGTGCCGATCTACCGCAGGTGTGGTCCCACAGCGTACTTAACAAAACTAGGCTGGCCTTTGACAACAAATGATTTGCAAGATGGCCAATACGAGGGATTTGCGTATTTGGGGACCGTCACCATTGGTATATTATTCTTTATGATCATGATTAAGATAATCTCTTTAATGAGAAATATAAAAAAAACATTCGTGAGATTTAGACTTAAACTGATGACCAAGTTTTTCATGCATGATAAGGTTTTCTCGTTGCCGATAATCATTGGCCTTTCTACCTTTTTACTCTATGTATTCAGTTGGGGATATATAGTTCATGTTGGCGGTTTGCGGTTTAACAATATCATTACACCAAGCCTGGCTTTGGCGATTCTTTGGCCTAAGTTTGTATTCGCAAGGTCACTCGGAAGACTGGCAATCCCTTTTATGCTGTTTGTTGTCATTGCGACGATTGTATACCTGAATAAATATTTACGCAGGAATATGTGCTTTTCTGACAAACGCAAGAAGATATTATGTATTGCCGCCATCATATTTTTAATAATGGTCCATCTCCATGAAATCCAGGGATATCTTCGTCCCCCTGAAGTTACCTATGGTAACGATATCGTCAATGTGTTTGGTCGTGCCGACCGAATAGCAATTAAAGAACTGCTGCAAAACAAGAAAGCTATAATGCTTGTTCCCGCTTTAAGAGATAATAAGGAATGGACGAAGATAGGTTATGCCTTGGCTTTTTATTCGAATATACCCATCAGTGGCGCGACTGTGGGCTTTGGCGAGCTTAGCGAACAAATGAAACAGTATGATATGGACATTAGTTTTATATTAAGCGGAAGAATTAATGAAATAATTGATAGGTATGGCAATGTGGCAATAGCGGCCCCTCCTAGCATTGCCGATAGTATTTTACGTAATAGTAATGTGCATGTGAAATTATATAAATTACAGAGCACAAAGGTCTCAATCTTAATCCCAGATATAAAAATTAGAGGGACAGGATATGAAAAAAATTAAAGATATCAGCTATTATAGGAAGCTAAACTATAGTATTATACTTAAAAAAATAGATGGTAATTACTGCCTATTTATCAACGAACTATCCCTTGTTGCAGAAGGGAAAAATTTGGATGAGGCCTACGAAAAATTAGAAACGGCGAAAGAGGCCATTTTTAGTCAGGCCGCGCACATGGATGTTCTGGATGACATCAAAGAACCTGCACCTGTTGCATTTCGAAAGAAGTTGTTCGTTGACTTGGCAATGTTTTTTACTAAGACATTAATTGTTGTGTGTATATGTGCGATCACTTTGATAGGCAGTTTGCCTTTTGTTAATGTTTTTTTAATAAAAGGACTTACACTAATGCCAATTCGCAGTATCTACGACAAAGTAACTAATATGTCCGATCAGGAAAAAGAACAAAAAAAGCTAAAATTACGTAAATTGGTGCAAAACATAAAGCCGTTTATCGATGAGGTAAGGGTGCTGTCGAAGGATGAAAAACCGCAATAATCAAGTAGTGGAGAGCCTTTAAAATCGGAAGGTTGGATTGTCAATGAATAAAAAGGACAAGTTTGTTCTTAAGTGGAAGCAAGTTGTATATTGGTTTATATTGATTTGCATAGTTGCTTCCACTCCCTTTCTTGTAGCTTTTGGATATTACGGTTATAAGAAGCTCACTTTAGCCTATAACTACTGTGGTTCCTACGGGCAACTTGATGATGAAATTGGTTGGGTGCTTGCTAAGAATGCAAATTCCTGCATGTCTCTTTCAAATAGGCTGAAAAATATAACATATTTTGATTCTAAGATTTATACCAATGAAAAAGGTTTTAGAGATTCGGCTGTGGGTAAAAAAGTCCCGGTTGGAGGCATCGTAACGGTTGGTGATTCATGGACATTTGGTTATGGTGTTAATTATGAAGAAACTTATCCCAAATACCTCCAGGATTTAGTTGGCATTCCAACGGTAAATGCGGGTATCCCAGCCTATGGAACAGCCCAAACCCTTCTTCTATTGGAAAGACACATAGGAGATATAAAGCCTACTGCGATAGTATATCTTGAGCTTGGTTTAATATTTCGATCTTGTGATGCTGTTAATATGCTTGAGAAGCCGAAGAACACTCTACTTCTACAGCCGCTTTTTTGGTGGAATCATGACAGTAAAATAATAGAAATTGTAAAACCAATTCACGGCAGGGTCACAGAAGAAGCCAAAAAAAATAATTATCCAGGAGGGTATTTCACATCAGGTTACGATAACTGGAAATACCTGCTTGTAGTAAAGCCAATTTCGATAATTAGAGAGGTAATCCAAAAATTAAACTCCTTGATAACACCTTACCGTGATAATCAAAAAGTTGATACAAACGAAGACCATACAGAGGATATGTTAAAATATGTTTTGGAGAGGTTTATAAGCCTATCTAAATTGAATAATTCAACGTTTATTTTGATAGATGCTTACGGAAATGGAATGTATGAACCATATATCAAACAATTTGAAAAGGAAAAAGGTGTTAAGATAATTTATATAGATCGCGAGACATGGAACAAAGAGGTTGCGATTCCTGGAGAGAAACTCAAATCTGAAGATGCTCGAGTGCCTATGGATGGACACTTTGGTCCTGGTAAGAATAAACTAATAGCAGAGATGATTGCCAAGAGGTTAAAGAGAGCCCAAAACTAACGTTATTATGAGTGTCTTCAGTATGAGCTGATATCAATGGTTATTTTGCCTTTTTCCTGATGAGGACTATTTTATGAACCGGAGTTTAATGTGAAAAGAGCCCTAATATGTGGCGTGTCTGGGCAAGATGGCGCGTATCTTGCCCAGTTCCTTATTGAAAAAGGATACCAGGTTTGGGGTACCTCTCGGGATGCACAAGTAGCTAATTTTGGTAATTTAGCCATGCTGGGTATAAGCGATCAGGTCAATTTGCTTTCCATGGCACAAGCAGATTTTAGAAGTGTGCTTAATAGTTTAAGTCGAAGTGATCCCGATGAGGTTTATTTTTTGTCCGGCCAAAGTTCGGTAGGACTTTCATTTGATCAACCCGCCGAGACCATTGAAAGTATTTCTTTTGGCATTCTGAATCTGTTGGAGGCTATTAGATTTATTGGAAAACCTATCAAGATATATAACTCCAGTTCAAGTGAATCCTTCGGGGATGTTGGGTCGCAAAGGGCAACTGAAGAGACACCATTCCGCCCACGAAGTCCCTATGGTGTTGCCAAAGCCTCTGCACACTGGTTAGTAACCAACTATCGTGAAGCTTATGGTCTATTTGCCTGCAACGGCATCCTTTTTAACCATGAATCACCCTTTCGACCTTCAAGATTCGTAACAAGAAAAATTGTGTCTTCTGCCTGCCGCATTTCAAGGGGATCTGCGGAAAAGTTGAATCTGGGACGTATAGACATCTTACGCGATTGGGGTTGGGCGCCTGAGTATGTCGATGCTATGTGGAGGATGTTACAAGCTGAGGCGCCAGATGATTTTGTAATCGCTACTGGTCATAGTGCAGCACTTGAAGAATTTCTTAAGAGAGCTTTCGACCATGTAAATCTTGATTGGCGGAAGTATGTTGTAATTGATGCCGCCAATTTCCGCCCGTCTGATATTACTTGCAGTGCGGCAGACCCATCAAAAGCTGCTCATGTATTGAACTGGAGTGCGGCCACGAAGCTACCTCAGCTCGTGGATTTATTAATGTCCGCCGAATTAAAAAAAAACGAAGGATAGCCGCAATACAGGAGTGACCATTCATGCGTATTGCTTTCGACTACCAAACTTTCTGCAATCAACGTTTCGGCGGGATCTCCCGATATTTTGCCAGATTAGCTAAGCAACTTGCTGAATCCGAACACGATGTTCGGATTTTTGCACCGCTACACCAGAACCATTATGTCAAAGATCTTCCGTATGGAATTGTTCATGGCTTTGGTTTAAAACGATATCCTCCAAGAGCTGTGCATCTATTTAGGCCCATTAACCAGTTCATTGCAAGGCACGCTATAAAGAAATGGCAGCCGAATATAGTGCATGAAACTTTCTATTCTCCTTATCAATCCGGCCCAGAGACGAACTGCACCGTCATTACTGTGTACGACATGATACACGAACTTTTTAAGGAGTGTTTTGCTCCTGGAGATCCAACAACGCATATAAAACGGATTGCAATTAATCGTGCGGATCACGTGATTTGCATTTCTGAGAGCACACGGCGCGATCTAATTAGATTATTTGGCATACCTGAAGAAAAAGTCTCATGTGTACATCTTGGATTTGAGAAGTTCCTACCACTTCGAAAAGAGAGCATTGCGAAGCCTAAGATAGATCATCCATATTTGCTTTATGTCGGCGGGCGAGCTGATCATAAGAACTTCAATGGTTTTCTAAGCAGTATCGCTGCATCACCAAAATTGATGAGGGACTTTGATGTTATTGCCTTCGGTGCCGGACGATTTTGGGCGGACCAGAAGGTATTTATTAAACAACTTGGTTTTCACGATTCACAGGTGCGGCTCATAACTGGAGACGATACCTTGTTAGGATTCTATTACGAACAGGCACGAGCTTTTGTATGTCCTTCCTTATACGAAGGTTTTGGCCTTCCACTTCTTGAGGCGATGGCGCATAATTGCCCGCTCATCAGTAGCAACACCAGTTCCATGCCGGAAGTTGTCGGGGAAGCCGCCGAGTTTTTTGATCCTAATAGTATTGAAGATATGACCCGTGCCATAGAGAGTGTTGTATACTCAGATGAACGAATAAATCAGTTAAAATTACTAGGGCAAGAGCGCCTAAAAAACTTTTCTTGGCGCCGATGTGCTGAAGAAACGCTTGCTATTTATAAGAGGATTATTTAGCCCCTTTCATAGACAAATAGTTCGACAGACTGCATTTAGCTTTAGGGAAAAATAACCGTGAGAAACAAGCATATAGCAATTATTGCCAGGGGAAGTGGAATTTCTTACTCATTTGACGCGGTAAACACCAAAAGTTACTACATGGCCAAAATGCTTAAATCCTACGGCTTAAATGTTACTATACTTTCAGGCATTTATTATTATCCGGAGCCATTTGGTAAAAAAGTAGGAAAATATAAAGGCATAAAATATTATTTACCATCCGTTTATCCAAAAACAGCCTCAAAAATTAAACGAACTTGTTATAGATTGACGCACACGTGGAGAGTAACATGTTTTTTGATTTATCTAAAACATAAATGGGGGGAAATCCATTTTATTTTTGAAAATAACTCAACCCCATTTCCTTTCTTGTTTCTCCTTGATTGGTTGGGGGTCATTGACTTAATATTTAATATCGAAGAATGGCCATTGTCCCACAATATTTCTTACAAAAGAAAAATATGGTCACATTTTTTTATGGTTTGTGCATTAAAAAAGTGTAAGAAAATTATTTGCGTGAGTTCATATCTTATTGATAAGGCCATTAAATACAATAAAAAATCAAGAGCGTTTAAGCTGCCGGCGTTAACTGAGTTCAATGAATTAAACTGCGGTACTGTGATTAACGCTGACGGTAAGCATGAGATGACAAGATTTTTATTCTGCGGGAGTGTCGGATATTCTGAAGTAATAGATACCATCATTGGTGCCTATGAAAATATATGCCGGTTAAGAAAAAACGTAAAAGTTGAGCTACTTTTGATATTGCACGGTAGTGAATTAAAACTACAAGAAATTTCTGATTATGTAAGTCGATTAGAATACCCCATAAAAATAAAGAGCAACCTTTCTGATGTAGATTTGTTTACAGAATATTCTCAGGCATCCGTTCTCTTGGCTCCTCTTAGACTTACTGTTCAGGACCAAGCCCGGTTTCCTCAAAAAATTGCTGAATATGTTGCTCTTTCGAAGCCGATAATAACAACTCGTGTTGGGGATGTTGGTCAATATTTTGAGTCTGATAAAAGTGCAATATTTATTGATGATTTCTCAGTGGCCGAACTAGAGAAAAAAATGAATTATTCGATTGACAATAATGAAAAGATAGTCGGCATAGGGGTAGAAGGGAATGCTGCTGGAAGGAAGCATTTTGATTATAAAAAATATATTAACAAGTTTGGCGACTTTGTAACATCTTGAATATGTGGATATATTGTCTCATCCCGTATATCACGAAATGACCGCAGGGGAGATCTCAACAGGAACAAAGACTCCATTTGAACTTGGTACATACTTTGGGGTAAGGCCGCAAAGATGGAATTAAATTCTGATATAATCAAGATTTCCATTGTAATCCCAGTTTACAACAGCGAGGAGACCATTGATGCCCTTGTTAAGCAGATGATTGTCGAGTTGTCCGATTTGTATTCACTGGAAATCGTTTTGGTAAATGACGGATCAACAGATAAATCTGAACATATCTGTATTAACCTATTCAATAAATATCCATCTGTAATATGTTTTTACTCTCTGGCTAAGAATGTCGGGGAGCATAATGCAGTTATGGCTGGGTTAAATCATGTGTCGGGTGATTATATTGTCATTATGGATGATGATTTTCAAAATCCCATAAGTGAAGTTATAAAACTTGTGCAAGCTGGTATTGAAAGCGACAATGATGTTATCTACACTTTTTATGAAAAGAAACGACACGCTTTCTGGAGAAATGCCGGCAGCTGGTTTAATGATAAAGTCGCAAATATGATGCTTGAAAAACCAAAGGATCTATATCTTTCCAGCTTCAAATTAATCAATAGGTTTCTCGTCAAAGAGATTATCAAATATGAGCTACCTTTTCCATATATAGATGGGCTTATTGTGAGAACAACTGATAAAATCGGTAAAATCAAAGTAGAACATCAAGAACGTCGGGACGGCCAATCCGGATATACTGTGCGTAAATTAATTAGACTCTGGCTGAGTATGTTTACCAATTTTTCCATCTTACCCTTGCGTGTTTCGATTTTTATAGGATTTATTTTTTCTCTTATGGGACTTTTGCTTGGTATTAATACCGTTTTTGAGAAAATAGCCAATCCAAACTTGCCTCTAGGATGGGCCAGCTTGATCATTATTACGTGTATTTTTGCCGGGGTACAATTGGTTGCTCTCGGTATGATTGGTGAGTACGTAGGAAGGATGTTTCTATCACAAAACAGAAAGCCTCAATTTACGATTAGAAAAGCATATGGGGTAACTCATAGGGATCGTCTTAAACACTAAAGGAAAAACAATGCAAAAGGCTGAATATATGGCCATGTATGAATTAGAGGATTATCACTGGTGGTTTAAAGGACTTCATGAGCTTGTTGAACATTATGTCCAACAACTTGACCGCAATAATTTGCATATTCTTGATGCAGGGTGCGGGACAGGTGCCATGTCCAAGATTCTGACCAGATACGGAACGGTCGATAGTATTGATTTTTCACCGGATGCTATTGATTTTTGTAAAAGCCGCGGCTTAAAAAACCCTATTTTGCGGGATCTCAATGACTGGCAAGGAAAGAATAGTTATTATGACATTATCATAAGTCTAGATGTTCTTTATCATCAGGCTATCATAGACGATGCCGAAATAATTAGGAGATTTTATTGCTCCTTGAAAGGGGGGGGCATCCTGATTATCAACCTACCAGCCTTTGAATGCTTACGGCGCGCACACGATGTGGTTGTAAAAACAGCCCGACGTTATACGGAAAAAAAAGTTGAAGATAGCCTGATGGAAAGTGGTTTTTCAATTCATATGATATCATATCGATTGCCATTGCTTTTTATTTTAATCTTATTGATAAAAACTTTTCAGTTTTTCATTAGAGCGAGATTTCTGGAAAAATCCAATACTCGCCCTTTACCGACGATTATTAATAGATTTTTTTTAATGATGGTCCGCATCGAAAACCAAATTGTTAGGAACACAATTCATATACCTTTTGGAAGTTCTGTTTTCGCAGTAGCAATAAAGAGAGAAGTAGAATGATCTTGGTAATACAATTAATGTACTAAAAGTTACATTGAAACGATACTTTCATATTTGGTCAACTGAGGTGGTCTGGTTTCTTTAGACAACCTGGAGCGGTTTATAAGTGGTAAGCTGCCCTGGTTCATACCGCTTCCTTCAACTTCGGCATGGTGTCCCAGTAAACCTCATCGGGAGTCATGTTGTCAAGCCCCTGGTGGCGGCGCCTTTTATTATATCGATCAAAGTACTTTGTAAGTTCCTGCCTGGCTTCGGCAATTGAGTTGTAAGCCTTGAGACCTTTGCACAAATCGTCAGAATTCTCATTCATTGATTTCGCAGTTTATAGCCGAAACAGAGGTTGCGTAAAGGCAACATATTTATT
>Ga0172379_10002091_pt1 | contig 36802 bp, 30 predicted proteins | sample GrowelOW334metaG_FD_119756 | JGI IMG/M metagenome (GOLD analysis project Ga0172379, IMG submission 119756) | Groundwater microbial communities from an aquifer near a municipal landfill in Southern Ontario, Canada - Groundwater well OW334 metaG | ecosystem: Environmental > Aquatic > Deep... | reverse complement strand
GTCTTGATGAAGAAACTCCAAACTGTCGAAGAACTTTTGAACGAGGTCTTTCTCTCTGTCGAAATTTTGAACCGGCCAGCGGAGTGGAAAAAATACGAAAATTAGTTTATCAGCAGGCCCTAACTAATTACGGATGAAGAAAATTGTTATCCTCTCCACTTTGCTCGCTTTTTTGCAGGCGTATTTCTCAACCCGACTGGAGGCGCATGAAATCTTGCCTCCAATGATCCGTAGCATCTTGTAAAAAGAGTTTTTAAATCCCCCCAACAGTGCCCGCCCTTGGGTCTATTGGTTTTGGATCAACAATTGTGTCACGCGAAAGGGGAAGAGAAGCCCACAGGCCGACTGAGTTTCACTTCCTGGCGCCTGTGGAAGAAGTACGATCCACTGCTCGAGTCAGGATTGCTAGGACCTGTAACGCTTCGGGTGATGCGTGGATTGGAGTGAAATGAATCCTGCTGGTAGGTATTTTTGGATGTTATATGCTGTGATTCTATTCTTTCAACATAGATTCTCACCTGTTAAGCGTTAACTTTCTTTTTTGGCGTAAAAGACCGAGGTTTACTTTTAGTATCCTTCGCTTTTAGTTCGGTCATTAATTTTCTAAAATCCTTAAGTTCTTCCTCTGTCCAAGGTTCAGATTGAACTGTAAAGTCTACATCCTTTGGTTCTCTTATAAGTCCCATCTTTTTACAATTTAAAATATTGTGAAATCAATCTTAGTGCAGCACCAGTTTCTATAAACATTCTAAGTCCCCTAAAGTGGGTAGCATGTAGTGTCTCTTGATAATGCTTGATTAAGGCAGTCTTAGCATCGAATGCCAGAAAGCCCTGATAACCCTTGTCAATTGAAATTTTACAGGCAAAAGCAACAAGATTTCCCGGAACTCCAAGATATATTTTGTCCTTCTCCTTATTAAATTTTGAACTTTCAATGAGGTGCATGAAGATATGGTCTTGCTTGTCCTCAATGCTTAAAAGTCCCTGAATAATTGTTGGGTTGTTTATGGTTGTTAATTTGTAAACCTCTTTGGACTTATCGTGAATTTCCTTCGCCCAATCAAATTGCCAATCAGATTTATGAATAATTCGCAAATCCTTTGAAGTGATCCTGACAACTGCCGTGTCAAAAACTTCACCTGTCGACGTGTTCTCGATCGAATTTGTGAGCTTGTCAACCTCAAAGTCCAAAGGAATATTTTTTGCAGTTTTCATATTTCAAAGTTACGAAAAATTACGGTTGAAGAGTTCAAAAATTTGAAGTTAGATCTATCACATAAACACCTTGTAACCTTGAGAAAAGGATCATCTGTTTATCGAGTAATGCGGTTGCGAGGAGCTGTTGCACATTCCAGGAATATAGTCTCCTAGATATTTCCCAATACAAAATTCCGGGTACAAATTCAAAATCGTTTAAAAACCAGATGGCTGCTCCCTGACCGTGTTTTTTAACTATTTTTGTCCCATGGCAAAATTACACGACACCTCCGTCAAAAAGGAGAAGGTAATCCTGGTAGGATTGATCTATGGGAAACAGGACGAAAAGGTGGTGCAGGAATATTTGGATGAGTTGGAATTTCTGGCAGAAACGGCCGGCGCAGAGATCTATGAGCGTTTTACCCAACGGCTTGTCAATCCTCACCCTGCAACTTTTGTCGGATCCGGAAAGCTTCAGGAGATCCTTGATTTTGTGACTGTTCACGAGATCGACTCGGTCATTTTCGACGATGAGCTTTCTGCGACACAACTTCGGAATATCGAAAAGGTAATTGACTGCAAAATACTTGACCGAACCAACCTGATCCTTGATATTTTTGCAAAAAGGGCCCAGACTGCCCATGCGAAAACGCAGGTCGAACTGGCGCAATACCAATATTTACTTCCCCGCCTGACCCGTATGTGGACCCACCTCGAAAGGCAACAGGGGGGAATCGGGATGCGCGGACCGGGTGAGTCGCAAATCGAAACTGATAAAAGGATTATCCTCGATAAAATTTCGCTGCTGAAGAGCGACCTTGCAAAGATCGATAAGCAGATGAGCGCACAGCGGAAGAACCGGGGCAATATGGTGCGTGTGGCGCTGGTTGGCTACACCAATGTCGGCAAATCGACCATCATGAACATGATCAGTAAGTCGGAAGTCTTTGCCGAGGACAAACTTTTCGCTACGCTGGATACTACAGTCCGAAAGGTAGTTGTGGGTAATTTGCCCTTTTTGTTGACCGATACGGTAGGATTTATCCGCAAATTGCCCCATCACCTGGTGGAGTCGTTCAAGTCGACCCTGGATGAGACGCGTGAAGCGGATATCCTGATACATGTGGTTGATATTGCCCATCCGGGTTTTGAAGATCAGATTGAGGTGGTTAACAAAACATTGGCCGACATCGGGGCATCCGATAAACCAATGATCTATCTTTTCAACAAGATTGATGCATTTACCCATGTTGAGAAGGAGGAGGATGACCTCACACCCTCCACCCGCGAGAACAAGAGCCTGGAAGAGTGGAAAAATTCGTGGATGGCCAAGGAGAGTGGTAATGCGATCTTTATTTCAGCGAAACTGCGGATCAATATTCCTCATTTCAAACGGGTATTGTACGAGGAGGTGAAAAGGATTCACGTAACGAGATTTCCGTTCAACGATTTTTTGTTCCCGAATTTCGAAGACTAACCACGGATTCTGGGAAAATTAACCCCGCCTCCACCACAGATTACACAAATGTACACAAATAAAAAAGCGTTAAATTTCAAAAACTTAACGCCTTATTTCAATATATCTGCTCAATTATGCAGCGAATTCAAATTCAAATTAATTATCAATTGTCAATTGTCAATTATTTAACTACCCCCTCTTTTACCAGGTATTCAGCAATCTGAACAGCATTCAAAGCTGCTCCTTTTTTGATTTGATCGGAGACGGTCCAGAAGGCCAGTCCATTGGGAGTAGTAAGGTCTTTGCGGATTCTTCCGACAAATACCTCATCGCGGCCGGCAAGGTAGAGTGGCATCGGATATTGTTTTTCAGAGGGATTGTCAATCACGATCACTCCGTCGGCTTTTTCAAAAGCAGCACGGGCTTGTTCAACGGAAATCTCTTTCTCTGTCTCAACCCAGATAGCTTCGGAGTGGGCACGCATAACAGGAACACGAACCGCTGTCGCACTTACCAGGATGTCGGAGTGCATGATTTTGCGCGTTTCGTGGAACATTTTCATCTCCTCTTTGGTGTAATCGTTGTCGAGGAAGACATCGATATGTGGAATGAGGTTTTGCACGATCTGGAAGGCAAATTTCTTCACGGTAGGCTCTTCGTTGTTGGCCACCTGTACAGTTTGAGCCTGAAGCTCATCCATGCCGGAGGCGCCGGCACCGCTGGCGCTTTGGTATGTGGAGATGTGAACCTTTTTTATGTGGGAGAGTTCTTCAATAGGTTTCAATGCTACCACCATCTGAATTGTTGTACAATTAGGGTTGGCGATGATGCGGCGCGGCATGTTTTTAGCATCAGCGGCGTTGACCTCGGGAACCACCAACGGAATATCCGTTTCCATTCTGAAGGCGCTCGAGTTATCAATCATGACGGCGCCAAACTTGGTGATGGTATCGGCAAAATCTTTGGAGATACCCGCCCCGGCCGATACCAGGGCAATATCGATTCCCCTAAAATCGTCGTTGTGCTGTAATTCCTTTACCGTAAGTTTCTTACCCTTGAACTCATAAGTTGTTCCACTGCTTCGGGATGATCCGAAAAGTACCAGTTCATCCAAAGGAAAATTACGTTCTGCCAATACCCTTAAAAACTCCTGGCCTACCGCGCCACTGGTTCCGACGATTGCTACTCTCATGACTTAATTATTTTATATGACTATAATTTATTGATATAAAAAAAGAAGAATGAATGTCTCTTCAAATATTTCTGGTTCAAGGTCGATTTGTAAAGTACATTGATCCTCATTTACTTTCGTGTCCTTAGTGTCATCCTTAGTGACCTTTGTGGTGAAAATTAAAACTTTACCACAAAGGTCACTAAGTAAAACACAAAGGATACACAAAGAATTTTCTATATCATTCCTCCGGTTTTCTTCGTTTTTGATCCTGAAATAGGTTAACTTGTATAGGGAAAACCCTGAATAAAAAAACAAATTGTAACCCTGCGGGTTCAAAATTAGTGATTATTCTTATTATTTTCCAAAAAATGGCAGTATTTATTTACATTTTTATTTTTTTATTCCTCTCTTTTGGTTTAATCGAAAGTAAATGCGGTGAAACGGGGCCGATAAAATCAGAATTGTTGATCAGCGAAGTGCTTTTCAATCCGTTCCCCGAAGGTTGTGATTTTGTTGAGATTTACAACAACAGCAGCCATGCGGTGGATATCTCAGGGCTTTTCCTGGCCACACGCGATGCTTCACTCGTACTGAAACAGCTTACACAATTGTCTGTATCCCAACAATATTTGGATCCTGGCGCCTATCTTGCTGTCACTACATCCCCGGAAGGGATTCGGCGTTTTTACAAGACCAGGTGCGGGGAGTGCCTGCTGAAGACTCAAAAATTCCCAACAATGACAGACAAGAACGGTTGCGTTGTGTTGCTGGACAAAGATATGTCCGTTTTGGATGAGATGAAATATGATGAGGATATGCACGACCCACTGATTTCGGAAGTGGAAGGGATATCCCTCGAGCGGATCAGTTTTGCCGTAGAGGCTTCCCGGAAGGAAAACTGGCATTCAGCAGCAAAAAGTTCGGGTTACGCTACTCCGGGATACCAAAATTCGGTAATCGAACTGTCAGGCCAATCGCCTGGGATTGTCTCCGTTGACCCTGTCGTTTTCACTCCTAACGGGGATGGTCTTAACGATCAACTGAAAATATCAGTGAAAACGGACGATTTGGGTTGGATTTTAAATATAACGATTCTGAATTGTGCCGGTAGGGTAGTCCGGAATTTGGCCAACAATGTCACCACAGGTCTTTCAGACCAGGTCGTTTGGGATGGCTTAGATGGTGAATTTCAGAAAGTTCAGCCAGGGATCTATATTTTGAATATATCGCTTTTTAATCGTGATGGCCGACATAGAAAGGAGCGGAGGGCATGCATCGTTTCAGATCGTTTGTAATTTTTATAAATTTGGATCGAAAAATTGTACCAATTTTTATTTCAAACAGCATGGAACGCAGGAAATTCATCACTTCAGGCATTGGGGCAGGCCTGGCTACCGGTGCAGCGATAACCTTTGGCGGTATAGATAACCTAATTGCAGGTAACGCAGCATTGCCTTATGATCTGATCGCTGTTCGCGGGGGTGAACCGGATGTCATGTTTGACAAAGGGATAGAAGCGCTGGGCGGTATGTCCCAGTTTGTCAAACCAGGGCAAAAGGTGGTGATAAAACCCAATATTGGCTGGGACCGGGTTCCTGAGCGCGGCGCCAACACGAATCCAGTTTTGGTAAAACGGATTGTTGAGCAGTGTTTAAAAGCAGGTGCAAAAGAGGTATTTGTATTTGACCACACCTGTCACGAGTGGACCAAATGTTACAAGAATTCAGGCATTGAGGCAGCCGTCGTTGCAGCGGGGGGCAAGATGGTTCCCGGCGATAGTGAAAGATACTACCAAAAGGTTAATTTTTCGGGCGGTTCCAAACTTAAAGAGATGAAAGTTCATGAATTGATCATGAACAGCGATGTCTTTATCAATGTACCTATACTCAAACACCACAGTTCCTCCAAAATCTCCATTTGCATGAAGAACATGATGGGATGTGTGTGGGACCGCGGATTTTGGCATAAAAACGACCTTCACCAGTGCATTGCCGATTTCCTGCATTACAAGAAACCCCATCTCAATGTTGTGGATGCGTATTATGTCTTGAAGCAGAACGGTCCCATGGGTGTTTCACTGGATGACGTTATCACCATGAAAAGTCTCATTCTCTCCCGCGATATCGTTGCGGCCGATTCAGCTGCGACCAAATTTTTCGGCAAAGATCCCGCGGATATCAACCACATTCAAATGGCCAGTGCAGCCGGTCTAGGCATTATGGATCTTTCCAAAATTAACATCAACCGCATCAATTTGTAATGAATTTTAGTTTTCTGAAAAAGTTGAGGGTTGTTCTCGCCATCTTCTTTCTGGTATTGCTGGCCTTGCTTTTTATTGATTTCAGGAAGAGTTTTTCCAAAGAATTCTACCTGTGGTCTGTCTCACTGCAGTTCGTTCCCGCGATGCTTAAAGCCTACTTCGTCCCTGGCGTTGCAATATTGAGTATCACTTTCATACTTCTTCTAACCCTCTTTTTTGGCAGGGTTTATTGTTCCGTACTTTGCCCGTTGGGTATTTTGCAGGATGTCATTTCCTGGATTTCGGGGAAATCGAAGAAAAAAAGAAGGTACAAATACCACAAAGCCTGGACAATAGGCCGATATATCCTTTTGACAATCGTTATTTCGCCGCTCTTATTTGGCAGTGTTACGATGGTAACGCTGTTGGATCCCTACAGCCTTTTTGGAAGGATTTCAACAACACTTTTTAAACCTGTAGCCGTAGTTCTCAACAACATTCTGGCTGCAGGGTTCGCGAAAGCCGATGTTTACAACTGGTTGTATCGTTACGATATGATCGCTGTCTATCCTGCAATCCTTATTATTACTACGCTTTTTCTTGCCGGGATTGGCTATACTTCTTTTACACGGGGACGGCTATATTGCAACACCATCTGTCCGGTAGGAACCTTTTTGGGGTTAATCTCCAGGTTTGCCATCTTTAAAATCAAGATTAGCAAGCAGGATTGCACCCATTGCGGGCGTTGTGCAAGGGCATGCAAGGCGGAATGCATTGAGGTGAAAAGTCAAACGATCGATTACAGCCGTTGTGTGGCCTGTTTCAACTGTCTGACGGTCTGTTCAGACAAAGCAATGACATACAATCCCAAGTCTTTGAAACCTTTCGTGATGGCTGAGGGTACCGGGCCAAAAGCTGCACATAAGAAAGTTGCATCACCACCCGACTCCTCCAAACGGAAATTTCTTGTTACTTCTCTCGTGGGTATTGCGGCCCTCTATGGATTCAAGGCCCCTGATTCGATCCCGGGAGACAAAAAGCCCAAACTGATCGTACCAAAACCAAAAGGTGAGAGCACTGTTCCTGAGGTTAAAACTTCAGCTGTATCCCCCCCGGGATCCCGCTCTGTTGAACGTTTCAATAAAATTTGTACCGGCTGTTCCCTTTGCGTTTCGGCTTGTCCGACCAAAGTACTGCAACCATCATTCCTCCAGTACGGGATGATTGGGATGATGCAACCACACATGGACTACCACAAGGGACTCTGTGAATTTGACTGTACCCTGTGCAGCGATGTCTGTCCAACAGGCGCCATTGTTCCCATTACCATGGATGCCAAGCATTTGCTGCAGATTGGCCAGGTGCACTTTGAGAAAAAAAATTGCATCGTTGAGGTAGAAAAGACCGACTGCGGCGCATGTTCCGAGCACTGCCCGACAAAGGCCGTACACATGATTCCTTACGGGAAACTCTTTATTCCCGAAGTAGACCAGAAAATCTGCGTTGGATGTGGCGCCTGCGAGTATGCCTGCCCGACTACCCCGTTCAAAGCCATTTATGTGAATGGTAATCCTATCCATCTTGCGGCAGAAAAACCCAAAACCGAGAAGGCGAAGAATGCGCTGAAAGAGGGGGAGTTTCCCTTCTGAAAAAGAAGGGGAGACTAGGAAGACTGGGACGAAGGGGATGAGTGAGACCAAATGCTCCCTGAGCCTGTCGAAGGGCCTTCAAATTTCGTGCGGACAAACCGGTCCCTGAGCTGCACTGCCCTGAGCTTGTCGAAGGGTCGAAGGGGGATTGTGAGACGGAGAGACGGAAATGACGGAGGGACGAAGAGACCAACATCGACGGAAGCATATAGAACTTAAATAGAGGTTAACTCATGCCAGCAGTCAAGCATTTCCTGGCACTCCTGCTTCGAGTCAGGGAAAACCAATGGGCGTAAAATCACCCTTGCCCCGGTTTCTTTGACCAAAGACCCAATCCTGTCAATGTATTTTTGCCACTCTTCGCCGGCTTCTGCTGCGATTCGGCTGTAAAGAACAGTTTCTGTTTCAGCACAACGCTCCATCAATTTTTTTGTATTGTATTTTTCAGGGTTGCCAAGGTCAATGGCTTTAATTTCAGTCAATGATGTAAACTGATCAAAAATGGTAGGGTGTTCGCCACAGAAATGGAGGAATCCACCTCCGAATGGTTGGGTACTTCTCTTTATATATGGAAGAATAATTTCTTCAATCATCTCGGGGGACAATAGGGTCGCAGTGTCTTCCGAAACCCTGACACCACCCACAGGAAAATAGACCCCTTGTTCGGTCCCATGGCCATGGATCATTGTTTGCGGATATTCCTGCATGGCGGACTTAAGGATTTCTGTTCCTTTCAGATAGATGGACAAACTTATCTCCATTAATTCCGACATAAAACTTCCTGGTTCTGAATCAAAAATGGAATAGAATATCTCATCTCCGTAAAGTAGATGGGCGATATCAAAAACTCCCTGCGTATCAGGTAGATATGCGGCAATCTCCGGCGAATGATATTGATGATATAAGCCGTAAAAATCAGCTGCCAAACTGAAAACTTTGGAATGCTCCAGGCTGGATTCGCCGATCGCACGAATCATGTCAATTGTCAGAGGATCTCCGGGCCAGGGCATCGAATTCTCGGGAGTCTGGAAACCCTGTCCGGCCATGGCGGGAAGTGTTATCACCCCTAAATTGGGACGAACGGTGGGGATTCCATCCGTAGGCCATCCAATAACAGCCTGCGCCCTTTTTAGTTCTGCCTCCCACATGTCCTTGGGATCATAGAACCTGATATGATAGTTGTTAGTATCATACAGATTAGCCCTGGAAGGAGGTATCAACAGGAGGCTTGGTCCCTCGCCCTGCCAAAATTTCTTGTGCAATTTAATTTTTTCTTCCATTGGCCAAATATACAAAAAAGGGGAGATCATGATTGAGAAATAAGTTGCAATATGGATCAAAAAGAAGAAGGACTGGGGGATTGGGAGATGGGGTAAGGGGATGATGAGGGATCACTATCCGCGGTAGTCTGGTGCGAAAAGAGATTCTATTGTTTCGGATGGAAGGTGCGAGATTCTATAGAGGCGTAACACAAAGCTAAATAATGCATTAAACTCTTTCATGTTGGTTGAATATCACGATTCCGGGTTAAATAAATAGCATCCATGAAATTCATTTCAGTCGACCTATTTGACATTCTGGTCACAAAAGTTTATCTTTGTTTAAAACAAAGATCATGAGAACGATAAGTATTTCCATATCGGATTCAGAATACAATCAATTCGGGATCAGCAAAGACAACTTGTCCTTTAATGAATTGGTTCGTATTGTTAATAAAAGGGTTACGCAACAGGCACTTGACAATTGCGTAAAATTGGCGGAAAAGTACAAGCTCTCCCAAATAACAATGGATGAAATCGCGGATGAGGTAAAAGCCGTTAGAAATGCAAAAGTTAATCATTGACACCAATGTCCTGGTATCAGCATTAATTCAAAAGAGTTATCCCAATTTTATTTTCTTCAATTGTTATCGCCTTTAAACTTTTCAAACATCATAAACCCTTCAAACCACTTTGCGATAATATATCCTCATCAAACTATCATCCAGCTTCTCTTCCCTGTCCAGGACCCAATCCGTTTCGGGGGCTTTGATGCCTGAGCCAAAACGGGCATTCCCGATGTAAACCCTAGCCTCATCCCACAATCCTTCGCGCATGTAGGATTCCAGCAGGGATTTTCCTCCTTCTATCAGCAGTGACTGAATCCCTCTTTCCAGAAGAACGGTATTGATCGTACTCAACATGTCTTTGTTGAATTTGATTCTGATGTATTCCAGATTTGGTTTTGATTTCATCTCCTTTTCGGTAAAGAGCAAGGTCTCAGTAGATTGATCCAGCATGGCAGATGTTACCGGCAAAATTCCTTTTCTGTCGAGCGCCATCCGCAATGGATGATTGCCACTCCACTCCCGTACGGTAAGAGAAGGATTGTCCTTCACAATTGTATTGGTACCTACCAGGATGGCCGCCTCGTCCGACCGCATCTTGTGGACGGCTATCCTGGAAAGGGTGTTGGTAATCCAGGTTGGCTGACCAAAATCAACTTCATCGCGCGACTTGTCGATGAACCCATCCTCCGTCTGTGCCCATTTGAGAATGATGTAGGGCCTCTTCTTTTGGTGAAAGGTTCGAAACCGGCGGTTCATCCTGTTGCACTCCTCTTCCAGCATGCCCACCTCCACGTGGCATCCGGCAGATTGCAAACGCTCCAGTCCCCTTCCGGCTACCTTTTCGTTGGGATCAACAGAGCCAACCACTACTTTGGGTATTTTCATTTTGACCACTAAATCCGCGCAGGGTGGAGTTTTGCCGAAATGAGAACAGGGTTCCAGCGTCACGTACATCGTCGCATGGGCTAACAGACTTTGCTCTTTTACGGAGTTGATGGCATTCACTTCGGCGTGTGCTTCGCCATACTTATGGTGATATCCTTCGCCAATGACCAGACCATTGTGCACGATCACACAGCCTACCATCGGATTGGGCGCCACCTGTCCCATGCCAAGCTTGGCCAGCTCAATGGCGCGGACCATAAATTTTTCTTCGGCCTGCCCGGCATCAAAACTGCTGTGATTCTCTATTTTTGTATTTCCTGCCATGTTGAAAACAAAAAAAATAATCAGGGAGAAACTCTCTCCCCTTTATCCCCCTTCCGAGGTGGATGGCCTTATTCGGCTCATTTTGGAGCATGTAACCGGTTTCAACCGGTTGCAAATGCACCTGAAACAAACCGAACCGCTTCCTGAACCAAAGATAATGCAAATCACGGAGATCCTGAACCGGCTCCTGACAAACGAACCCATCCAGTACATTTTGGGCGAGACTGAATTCTACGGACTGAAATTCATCGTTACACCTGAGGTTTTGATTCCCAGGGCGGAAACGGAAGAGCTGGTCGACTGGATCATTTCGGAAGAGAAGGAGCATTGCAAAAGCCTGCTGGATATTGGCACCGGTAGCGGCTGTATTCCCATCGCTATTGATAAAAATTCAGACATCGGCAGTGTAGAAGGATGGGACATTTCGGAGCAAGCGCTGCAAATTGCCCGGAGCAATGCAGAAAAAAATAATTCGAAAGTGGTATTTTCATGTCAGGATATTTTTGCCCCTGCCGGGGTTACGGAACATTCCGGCTGGGATGTCATTGTCAGCAATCCTCCCTATGTTTTGATGGAGGAATCTGCCCTTATGGAAAGAAACGTTGTCGATTTTGAACCCCATGTGGCCCTGTTTGTTCCCGATCATGATCCGCTGATTTTTTACCGGGCCATTGCCCGGTTTGCCGCTGTTCATCTGCAACTTCACGGTAGTTTGTACTTCGAAATTAACGAAGCGATGGGTGATCAAACCGCAAAATTGCTGATAGAATTTGGGTTCCAGGATATCCAAATAAGGAGGGACCTTCAGGGAAAATCGCGCATGATAAAAGCAAGAAAGGACGTTACTGATTAACGTATCAAATCCGACTCACTTTATTCCCTCCTTCCGTCTGAATCGAAGGTTATCTCTTTTTTGAATATTGTAGCGCAGACGGATTCAATCTTGCTCTTCCAACCCCGGGTTCCGCTTCGCTCCACCCGGGGCTACAAATATGCCACCACTACGTGGTTGGATTCGTGTAGGTGCAATGTTGTTGGCAAAGACCATGACTCTTCGACTTCGTTCAGGATCCAGTCTCATTTTCTTCGTTTCTCTGTTTCGGGTTTCTTTGCAAAAATTGCGATCACCCCCTCTCCCAGTCTCCCAGTCCCTAAGTCTCCAGGTCTTTCTTACTTCTCCGTATTAAAAATAGTATGTTCATCAACGAAAGCTTGGGAGGCATCCGCATTTGCTTTGCTCTGGGCGCTCCAGATACTTACGTTGAGTTCGAAGCCGATGAGGAGAATGAGTGCCATAAAATAGAACCAAAGCATCACTACGATCAGGGTGCCAATCGAACCATAGAGGGTATTGTATTTACCGAAATTATTGATGTAGAAAGAAAAACCCACAGAAATCAGAATGGACAGTATGGTAGCGAGGGTTCCGCCGGCGGAGATAAACCTGAACTTCATTTTTTTTGCCGGAGCGAAGTAAAAAAGAAACGCGAAGGTAAAAAAGAAGAGGAGTAGAATAACCATCCATTTCCCTCCGATTACCAGAAAATAGATATAGTCGAAACGGATAATGTCTTTGGCAACCAAAATTGTCATAGCCCAATTACTGAGGGTGATAAGGGCGACGCTCATGGTAGTTAATGTGGTAAGGATCAAAGACAGACCAAAAGCAATAAAGTAAAGGCTCATGATACTTCGTGTTTCAATGGCATGTATGGTATTGTTGAAAGCGACGATAATCGATACCAAACTATTGGTTGAAAAAATAAAAGCCGCAAAAAATCCAAATGAAAGCAGGTTGCCGCGGGGTTGTGTGATGATGTCCTGGACCGTACCCTGGATGGCAACAAAAGCATTATCGGGCAATACGCTTTGTATCAAGCCCATCAACTGTTCCTGAAAGTTATTGATCGGGATGTAGGGAATCAGGGTAAAAAGGAAAATGATGGCTGGAAAAACTGCCAGAATAAAGTTAAAAGCAATGGATGAGGCCCTGGTTGTTATGGCACCGTCAACAATTCCTTTCCAGAAAAATAGTGCCACATCATACAAGGGTAAACCATCAAAAAAAGGTACAGTGATTTTTTTCGCTTTCTGTACGATGCGGTCGAGAATATTTTTGATCCAAATCTTTGCTGATTCCAGAACAGTATGCATGCAGCTCTTTTTTGCTAGTCTTTTTCAATTCTTAACTGAACCAGAAGTGGTTTATTTGCAAATGTTTTCAGCATAAAGTAGATCCTGAAATTGGCATTTGCAGTTTGCATTTTCCCTATGCCATAGACAGAATCCGTTCCGCCCTGATGGGTAAGTTTGAAATCTGAGGGTCTGTTTTTGCTGAAGAAGTTGCTGAGAATCATCTCACCCTGCTCTTTCGAACAGACATTTTCCTTGTCTAGTATCACCAGTTCTACATTGTCGTTGAAACAGGCGGCGATCATCTTCGCATTACCGGTTTTCAATCCGTTTTCAATCTGGGCTGGAATCTGACAGAAAAGATTGTTGCTCAGCATCAGCAGTAAGAGCACTGAGCCGACTGAGATAAGAATTTTATTCATAACACTTGTTCGAACTGTTTCTAAATTCAGTTGATTGTCAAATATAGCCAATACCTGCAAATTTTGTGCCTGAATTTATGCCATGTTTAAAAATAACATTACTTTGTAGCTTCTCTTACAATCTTCTTGCCATGCGAATAACTTTCATGCTGGTTGGAGCCACTGATAAAAAATATCTCCGGGAGGGGATTGAGGATTACCAGAAAAGGGTGATCCACTATCTTCCTTTTGAAATAAAGGTTATCGCGGATATCAAGAATTCAAGGAATCTCACGGCTGATCAACAAAAGGAACGGGAGGGGCAAGCCATTCTGCATTTGGTGTCAACGGGAGATGAATTGGTTTTGCTGGATGTTGATGGGGCTGAGTATTCCTCGCCAGAGTTGGCTGGTTGGATAGAAAAAAGAATGCTCGCCGGTACCCGACACCTGATCTTTGTTGTAGGTGGACCTTACGGGTTTTCGGCGGCAGTATACAAACGGGCAGATGGGAAAATGTCCCTCTCCAGGTTAACCTTCCCGCATCAGCTGGTGCGATTACTTTTTGTTGAACAGCTTTACAGAGCATTAACCATCATCAAAGGGGAACCCTATCATCATGCCTGAACCAAACGGAAATATTGTTTCCAGGAACCTTCTGCTTCTTGTTGCACTCCTCGCACTGGGATGCTCTTTTTGCCTGGGTCCCCTGCTCTTTTCGGGCTCTGACCGGAAAGCAGATGGTGAGCGTATTTTCAGGGTTTTTGAGGGAAAGGAGAGAATTATCAGGGCAGAAATGGAAAAGATTGCCATAAAACTCTCTTCCGGGAACGATGGAATGGAGCTGTGGGAGGGTGTTGAAGAGATGGAACAAGCCGGTAAGGGACTGTTCTACACAGTTTCTGAACGGGATTCGCTGCTCTATTGGAGTTCTTCCCTGGTAGCTTTTGATCATCAGAATGAGCAGATTAAACCTGAAGGAAACCTGGTAAAGATGCCAACAGGCTGGTTCTTCCTTTTTTCCAAACAAAAAGATCAATTCACGATTAAAGGTTACATGTTGATAAAGAGGGATTTCCCTTATCAGAACAGATATGTACAGTCCTCCTTTCAACAAGATTTTCACCTTCCCGATCAGTGTGAGGTAGTGCCATCACCGAGACCGGGTAACATTCAGGTATTTTGTCATGAGGGGAAGTTCCATTTTGGCATCCAATATAAAAATAAGCCGAATGGCACTTCACAGGAGGAGGTTCCCTCATTTTTGTTTTTCATGCTTTTTGTTGTATTGTTTACGGCACAATTTCACAATTGGATTTTCGCGCGAAGTTTAAATCCGTTCAGCAAGTTTGCCCTTTGCACACTCTTTGCTGCTCTTTTCTACCTGACGCTGAACTATTTTAAATTGCCTCATGCGGTTTACGAGGGTAAGTTGTTTACCCCATTCCATTTTGCCTGGGGCCGGGTGCTCTCTTCGCTGGGGGAGTACCTGCTGGTCTCATTCTTCCTGTTTTTTGTTGCGCAATCATTTTTTACAATATTTAGAAAACAGCGTAATGCCGGGATTTTAAACAAAAGTAATCTCTTCTTTTTTCTGTTTGCCGGCGGATATTTTGCCGGTTCAACCGGGTTATTCCTGTTGCTGCTGAACAACTCTGATATCTCCCTCGAATTGTATGCCAATTATATGATTTCCATCCCGAATATTCTGGCAACCGGATGTATTGCTTTGCAGATGATTGGGTTTGCTGTTATTTTGTTAAGAATAAAATGTACCGTTGCCAGGGAGAAAAAATTAATCTCTTTCTTCCTTCCGGGAATGCTCTCATTTGCCATCATTTGGTTATTGCTTTTCCTGCAAGGATGGCAGATCCCTGTGGTAGCAAATGTCTTTTACATGATCGTTCTATTTCTCATTGACCGGATTGGAACAGATCTTTTGTCAAGGTATAAACTTACCTCATTGCTGGTATATGGCCTCTTGCTGGCTTTTGGGCTCAATCTGGTTGCCCGGAAAGAGATTGAAAGAAGGAGGGCTGACATTCTGAAGGTGATGGCGGTAACCCTTGCGACTGAACGGGATCCGGCTGCCGAAATTTTCCTGACCGAATTTGAATCGAAAATCGCCAAAGATTCTTTGATCCAGGTCTTGACAACTCCTCCGTACCAAAAATTGCAAAGCTACCTGAAGGAGAATTATTTTACGGGATTTTGGAACAATTATGAACTCCAAGTCACCGTTTGTGCGGCCTCCGACAGTGTTTACCTGCCAGACGAACGGCTTAAATTCCCATGCTTCGATTTCTTCAACCAGTTGAAACAATCAAAAGGGGTGATCCTGCCCGGATCTGATTTCTATTTTATGGACCGCCTCAATGGCCGGATCTCATACCTCGGTGAATTGCACATGTTCAATCAGCAAAACAAAAAGCCAATTATCGCATTTATTGAACTAAACTCCAAAATTATTCCGGAGGGTAAGGGCTATCCTCAGTTACTGATGGATCAGCAAGCCTCCAGGAGAAACCGGAACGACGGTTACAGTTATGCCAAGTATTTCGACAATAAACTGGTCGATCGAGGAGGTAGCTATTTGTACGATCCCGGCATTGATCATACGGAGAAACTGCAAAAGGAGTTCAACTATTACGAACAGAACGGGTTTTTACATTGTATCTACAAGCGAAGCGGTGCAAATTATGTGGTGGTAAGCTATCCCCTTTCTTCATGGATAGACAAGGGAAGGGGTTTTCCAACACTTTTCCTATTTATATACCTACTGGGTTTTTGCTGGATCATCGTTAGTCAGCGAACCAAGGTAATTCCCAGGAACAGACTCGAACTAAGAGGGAAGATTCAATTTACCCTGGTCTCCACCTTACTGGTTTTGCTCTTTTTAATTGGGTGGGGACTCATAAAGTACAATTATTTGGAGTTTCAGCGTACCCTGAAAGAGAACCTCGACCAAAAGGTGAGGGCAATTTCAGCTGAGCTTGGACTCAGGGTTGGACATTCTGTCAGGCTGGATGCGATCCACGATTATTTGGGGGAACAACTGTCCGAGATTTCGGATATCACCTGGACTGATATCAATTTATACGATTTGAAGGGAAAACTTGCAGCTTCATCCAGAAACGAGATTTTTGATCAGGGGTTGACCTCTGAGAGGATGGATCCGGTGGCTTACCAGGCTTTGCATATTCAGGGCAACCAAGCGTTTTTGCACAATGAGAATCTTGGTAAAATGGAGTTCTTCTCCGTGTATGCCCCATTATTTAATCAAAATGATGATTTGGTGGGGTACGTTAATCTTCCCTATTTTAACCGGCAGGATGAATTTACCAGGCAAGTAACCGGATTCATCGTCGCCTTCCTTAACCTTTATATTTTGCTGGTTTTGCTCACGATGGTTATTGCACTGGCCATCAGTACACGACTCACGGTTCCGTTGCTTCTGATTGAGCAAAAGCTGAAGGGAATTGCACTTGGGAAACAGAATGCGATCATCGAATACCACGGGGAGGATGAAATCGGTCGATTGGTGGAAGCCTACAACAAAAAGGTGGCTGAACTGGCCGATAGTGCCGCATTGCTTGCACGGTCGGAACGGGAATCGGCATGGAAAGAGATGGCCAGACAGATTGCCCACGAAATCAACAATCCGCTTACCCCGATGAAGTTGAATATCCAGTATCTTCAGAAGATTAAAGACGAAGAAGCTCCAAATTTTGACGATTATTTTGATCGGGTAACCCGAATGCTGGTAGCCCAAATTGACGCCTTGTCTTCGATTGCGGCAACTTTCTCGGATTTTGCAAAGATGCCTTCGCCCCGGATTGACCGGGTTGAGATGGTTGAACTGATCAGGGAAGTTGTGACCCTTTTCTATTCACCTGAGGAGTATCAGTTGAGTGTGAATTATCCTGATCAGTCTGTCGTTTTTATTTTGGGTGTCAGGGAGCAACTCACAAGGGCCTTTGTGAATGTGATCAGAAATGCCGTTCAGGCCATACAGCACCGTGATGATGGTGAAATCCGGATAACAGCAGAATTGGTTGAACATAAGCTTCTGATATCTATCCAGGACAATGGCCCCGGGATCCATGAGGCAGATCAAGACCGTCTTTTCGAACCCAGTTTTACCACGAAAAGTGGTGGAATGGGACTAGGCCTGGCCATTTCAAAAAGTATCCTGGAAAATTGCAATGGTGAGATCAGCTTTCAGAGTGCGCCAGGGAAGACGATCTTCTGCATGGAATTTCCGGTCAGATAGCTGTTGGCTTTTAGCCATCGGCTAATGGCTTTTTGCATTTGTGGATACTCCAACATTGGTACTTTAACCTTTTTCCCAAAAGCCAACAGCACTCCTAATTCCCCATCTCAGTTAAAAATTTAATTCTAACCAACCTGATTTCAGCTACTTCGTAGTCATCGCCCAGCTCGGCAAGGGCCTCCTCCATCGAATCTGATTCGGCATCCTCCTTGAAATAGTTGTAGATATCCTCAATCTGGTCCTCGTCCATGATATCTTCGATGTAGTAACCGAGGTTCACTTTTGTTCCGGAATTGACAATGGCTTCAATCTCCGTCAGCAGGGTATCCATGTCCATGTCTTTTGAGGCGGCAATCTCATCGAGTGACAATTTGCGGTCGATGTTCTGGATGATGAAGACCTTGTTTTTGGATTTATTGGCAACCGACCGCACTACAAAATCCTGGGCGCGTTCGATTCCGTTGTCTTCTACATGTTTTTTTATCAGTTCAATAAAGGGTTTTCCATAACGCTGGGCTTTTCCTTGTCCAACACCGATGATGTTTTGAAGCTCATCCAACGTTGTCGGATATTGGATAGACATATCGGCCAGGGATGGGTCCTGAAAAATGACAAAAGGAGGTAAACTGTTTTTGACGGCCACTTTTTTGCGGAGTTCCTTCAGCATCGAAAATAGTTCGGGATCACCAACGGCACCTGTTCCCTGAGGAACCTCATCCACCTCTTCCTCAGCCTCGTAGTCATGATTCTTAACAATGGTAAATGTTTGTGGATTATCGAGATAGGCCCTTCCCTTTGGCGACATTTTCAATACTCCATAGTTTTCAATGTCCTTGATGAGAAAGCCTGCAATGATGCATTGGCGATAAACGGCGTTCCACAACTTGTCTTTGTGGTCATCGCCCGCACCAAAGATCTCCAGATTGTTGTGGAGGAAGGATTTTACCTGGGCCGATTCATTACCGGTAAGGATGTTGACCAGGTGTTCGCTCTTGCACTGTTCTTTGACATCGAGAACTGCCTGCAAGGCCAGGATAACCATTCCCTTTCCCTCAATTAATTCTTTCGGGTTCAGGCAGTTATCGCAATGTTCGCAATTTTCGGTGATGTATTTCTCCCCAAAATAGTGAAGCAAAATGGTCCTGCGGCAAAGGGAAGATTCGGCAAACGCGACGGTATCCAGCAACAGCTGTTTACCGATTTCCTGCTCCGCAACCGGTTTCCCCTGCATGAATTTTTCCAGTTTCTGGATATCCTTGTAACTGTAAAAAGTGATGCACCGACCGTCGCCACCGTCACGACCAGCCCTGCCGGTCTCCTGATAGAAGCCTTCAAGCGATTTGGGGATATCGTAATGAACCACAAACCGAACATCCGGTTTGTCTATTCCCATCCCGAAAGCGATGGTTGCGACGATGACATCGACCTCTTCCATCAGAAATTTATCCTGGTTCGATGACCGGGTTGAGGAATCCATTCCTGCATGGTAGGCCAGCGCTTTGATGCCATTTACCTGAAGGAGTTCTGTAATTTCTTCAACTTTTTTACGGCTAAGGCAATAGACAATGGCCGATTTGCCTGGATTTGTCCTGAAAAGACGTATAATCTGGTCTTTGGCCTTCACTTTTGGCCGCACCTCATAAAACAGGTTGGGCCTGTTGAAGGAGGATTTGAATACATTTGCATTCAGCATTCCCAGGTTTTTCTGGATATCGCTCTGAACTTTGGGTGTAGCGGTTGCAGTTAATGCGATAATGGTTGCCTGTCCTATTTCGTTGACAATGGGACGGATACGTCTGTACTCCGGTCTGAAATCATGCCCCCATTCAGAGATACAGTGCGCCTCATCGATGGCGTAAAAGGAGATTTTAATCGTTTTCAAAAAATCGATGTTCTCTTGCTTGGTCAGGGATTCGGGGGCCACATACAGCAATTTGGTCTGTCCTTTGCCAATATCCTCCTTTACTTTCTGAATGGCCGATTTGGTCAGACTGGAGTTTAAAAAATGTGCGATCCCATCGTGAACACTGAAACTTCGAATGGCATCCACCTGATTTTTCATCAATGCAATAAGCGGCGAGATTACAATGGCTGTACCATCCTGTAACAAAGCAGGAAGCTGGTAGCAAAGAGATTTACCCCCGCCTGTAGGCATCAGGACGAAGGTGTCCTGTCCTGCCAGGACACTTTTGATCACCTCTTCCTGTTGCCCTTTGAAACGGTCGAATCCGAAATATTTTTGTAGTTCAGAAGTCAGGGTATATTTGTCCTCAATTATCATCAGTCTATTCTATTCCTTATGTATTAAAAATACTAAGTTACAAAATATTGTCCTGCAAACAAGACTATTAATTAATATCGATAAAATTTAACATTCTTGCACCAGTTCTTTTTGCAACGGACTTTCCAACAAAAATGGAGTTGTCCCTAGGTCAAAGGAATTGTAGTCTGTTCATTTTTTGAACTTTTACGATGGTGTGATTATTTCTTTGCGGACATTTCAAATGGGTAAAGAATTGTATATTTGCCGCAAAGAAATTGTTTATGGTATAACACAGGGAGCAATTTTCTTATCAATAAGGATTTCTAAAGGATGGGATAGAACGCGCTGTGTTAGTTTTTATTCACGCAGATTTTTCATGGCAGAAAAGGTTAAAAAATCGATTTTTTCCAAAAACAAAGGAGACAACGGCTCAAAGGGTACTGAAATGTCGTTCCTTCAGCATCTCGAAGAGTTAAGGTGGCATTTGGTCCGTTCTTCGGCTGCGGTGGTATTTTTTGGGGTGATTGTATTTCTGAACAGGCAATTCGTTTTTGACGACATCATTTTAGCTCCCCGTAACCCCAATTTCGTAACGAACAGGTTTTTTGGCTGGTTGGCAGTACAATTGAATTCGCCTGACCTGGCGATCAATACCAAACCTTTCCAATTAATTAACATCGAACTGTCCGGTCAGTTTGCCATTCACCTTAATCTGGCGATCATTGGAGGTATCATCATTTCTATTCCATACATATTGTGGGAATTCTGGCGTTTCGTTCGACCTGCTTTGTATGAAAACGAGCGAAAGCATGTAACCTCAGCCGTTGTTTACAGTTCATTCCTGTTTCTGTTGGGGGTTTGTTTCGGCTATTATCTGATTGTTCCGTTAACTACCCATTTTTTTGGCAGCTACCAGGTTAGCCAGGATGTACTTAATCAAATTAATCTTACCTCATACATCAGTTCTGTCACTACCATCGTTTTGGGTAGTGCCATCGTTTTTGAATTACCCATTGTTATGTATTTTCTGGCCAAAGTTGGTTTGGCGGGTACCTCTTTTTTCAGGGCTTACCGCAAGCATGCTTTCATCGTGCTACTTTGTCTGGCTGCCATTATCACACCTCCCGATGCATTCAGTATGTTGCTGGTTACCGGACCCCTTGCGCTTTTGTATGAGCTGGGTATTTTGATGGCACGGATGGTGGAAAAGCGGCGCAAGGAGGTTGATTTGCTGGAAGCTTAGGAGAAGTGACTAAAGTGACTAGAGTGACTAAAGTTAATAAAGTTGGGGACTCCTGATATTAGGTCATATATTGCAAGTTGCGAAGTACTTTAGTCACTCTAGTCACTTTAGTTCACTTCAGGCACTTAAAGACAAGAGATCAAACATAGATATTACAGACATGAAGCTAAGAGCTGAAAACATCGTAAAGAAATACCGTAACCGGACAGTCGTAAAGGGCGTTTCGATCGAATTGGAACAGGGCGAAATTGTTGGGTTGCTGGGACCCAACGGGGCTGGGAAAACGACCTCTTTTTACATGATTGTTGGTCTGATCAAAGCCAATGGTGGAACAATTTTTTTGGATGATACCGATATAACCTCCTTCCCCGTTTACAAAAGGGCAAAACTTGGCATTGGTTATCTGGCTCAGGAAGCATCCGTTTTCAGACAGATGAGTGTCGAAGACAACATCCGTTCTATTCTTGAGATGACCGATTTTCCGAAAGCATATCAGCACGAAAAGTTGGAGTCACTGTTGACGGAATTCGGTTTGCAACACATACGGAAAAGTCTGGGGATACAACTTTCCGGCGGTGAGCGCAGAAGAACGGAAATAGCCAGATGTTTGGCCATTAATCCGGCTTTTATTTTGTTGGACGAACCTTTCGCGGGTGTTGACCCGATTGCCGTGGAAGATATTCAGCAAATTGTATTCAAGCTAAAAGAGAAGAACATCGGAATTCTGATTACCGACCACAATGTGCATGAGACCCTCTCGATCACCGACAGGTCTTATCTTTTATATGACGGGCGTATCTTAAACAGCGGAACCGCCGAAGAACTGGCTGCCGACGATGAAGTCCGGAGACTCTATCTTGGACAGAACTTTGAACTGCGGCGGCCTTCCAGGAAAGAAGCGGATGAAGAGCCGTTGGAGGTAAGCGGGGACGCGTGAAATATGTATAAAGAAGCCGTAAGCGGCTTCTTTATACATATTTCACGCGTCAGGTAGTCTGAATTAAAAATAATCGTATATTTGCAGCTCGAAAAATGCGGACGTGGCGTAATTGGTAGCCGTGCCAGACTTAGGATCTGGTGCCGAGAGGCGTGGGGGTTCGAGTCCCTTCGTCCGCACTTGATAAACAATCGTATGAACATTTCCAGAACAAACTCCGATGAGCTGAATGCAGTGGTAAGACTCTCCATTGATAAGGGCGATTACGAAGCCACAGTTAACGAGACACTGAAAGATTACCGCAAAAAAGCCAACATGCCCGGTTTCCGCAAAGGTATGGTACCTGCAGGACTGATCAAAAAAATGTATGGCAAGGCAGTTCTTGCCGAGGAGATCAACAAGATACTGAGCAGCCAGCTCAACAAATACATCCACGACGAAAACCTTCAAATTCTTGGAGAGCCCCTGCCAAATGAAACAGAGCAAAAGCCTCTCAATTTCGATACGGATGAGACGTTTGAATTTGTTTTTGATCTTGGCCTCTCTCCGGTGATTGATATTGATTTCAAGAAAGTTGGCAAACTGCCCTACTATGAGATCGCCATTGATGAAGAGATGGTCAACAATCAGATAGAGGCATTTCAAAATCGCTATGGCAGTTATGTGGATGCGGAAAAATCAACCGAAAAGGACAACCTGGTAGGCAGCATCAAACAATTGGACGAAAACGGCGCTGTGCTGGAAAGTGGAATCTCCCTTGAAGAGGTACAGGTACCTATCAATATGGTGAAAGCCAAAAAGGAAAAGAAAGCGCTTTTAGACAAAGGTGCTGCCGATGTGGTGAAATTCAATCCAAAAGTAGCATTTGAAAATGACCACTACCTGAAACAGGTTCTGAAAATTGACGATGCACAAGCGGAAGCACTGACTTCTGACTTTGAACTTACTATCTCAAAAGTTAACACCTTTGTTCCTGCCGGGCTCAACGAAGAGTTGTTCCGGAAATCGCTGGGTGGCGTGACTGATGTTACCACCATTGAACAGTTCAGGGAAAAAATTACAGAAGATCTGAAAGCCAATCTGGGCTACTCCTCTGAATACCGGTTCCTTCTGGATACCAAGGAGGCTCTTGTAAAATACGTTGGGATGAAGTTGCCGGAAGAATTTTTGAAAAGATGGCTTGTTTACTCAAATGAGAAGATTACCAAAGAACAGGTAGAAGAGGAGTTTCCGCATTTTGTACAAGATTTGGAATGGACGCTGATCAAAAACCGTTTGTCAAAAGACAATCAAATACAGGTAAGTGAGGCAGATGTAATTGCGTTGGCCAGGGAGTCAGCCCTGATGCAATTCCGCCAGTATGGCATGTTTAATGTACCGGATGAGTACCTCGACAACTATGCCAAATCCATCCTGAAGAACGAAGAAGAGCGTCATCGCCTGATCGAAAAGAAATCGGAAAGCCTTGTTCTGGAGTTCATCAAAGTAAGTGCACAACTGGATGTAAAATCCGTTTCTCAGAAAGCTTTCGACGACCTTTTTGAAAAATAGCGTTCCATTTTGGTGAGAATATCCCTATAATGGATAATTGGAAGGGGTATTTTAGTAACTTTGTAAATCGAACCATTCGCTTTGACAACAAATGAACGGTTCGATTTTACAGAGTTTTTTCATTTTAAAATCGTTTTATCATGAGCCTACCAAGTGACGAATTTCGCAAATTTGCGACAAAGCAGATGGGGATCAGTAGCTTATCCCTTCATAAATTTCAATCTATTCACGCAAGTTATATCTCCCCAACCATCATTGAAGAGCGTCAGATGAACATTGCACAAATGGATGTCTTCTCCAGGTTAATGATGGATAGGATTATCTTTCTGGGAGTTGCGATCGATGATGATGTGGCAAATATTATTCAGGCACAACTCCTATTTCTTGAATCCTCTGATCCGGGGAAAGATATTCAGATCTACTTCAATTCGCCTGGTGGTTCGGTACATGCAGGATTGGGAATTTACGATACCATGCAATACATCAATTGTAACATCGCCACAATATGTACCGGCATGGCTGCCTCTATGGCCGCCGTGCTGATGACTGCCGGCGAAAAGGGGAAACGCTCAGCACTGAAGCACTCCCGGATTATGATCCACCAACCAATGGGTGGAGCCCAGGGACAGGCATCTGATATTGAAATTACGGCAAGGGAGATCATGAAGTTGAAACGGGAACTGTATGAGATTATTGCATTTCATTCGGGACAGACGCTCGAAAAGGTGGAAAAGGATTCAGACAGGGATTATTGGATGACAGCCGAAGAGGCCAAAGATTATGGTATGATCGACGAAATTCTGATGCGTCAGAAAAAATAATAGGGCTCCTTGCTTTTTACTAATTATTAAAGAATGAAGAAAGTAGACAGATGTTCGTTTTGCGGACGCGAGAAGAAGGATGTTCAACTGCTCATCGCCGGTATGGAGGGCCATATCTGTGAGAATTGCATTGAACAAGCCCATTCGATCGTTGAGGAGGAGTTCAAGAAAAATGAGGGCTTTGACCTGAAGGGGGTTGAATTAAAGAAACCCAGGGAGATCAAAGCATTTCTTGACCAATATGTAATCGGACAGGACGATGCCAAAAGAATCCTTTCGGTAGCTGTCTACAACCATTACAAGAGACTGAACCAAAAAGTAACCGAGGATGGTACTGAGATTGAAAAATCAAATATTATCCTGGTTGGACCAACCGGAACAGGTAAAACCCTGCTTGCCAAGACCATCGCCCGAATGTTGCATGTTCCGTTTACCATTGTCGATGCGACAGTTCTGACAGAAGCGGGATATGTGGGAGAGGATATTGAAAGTTTGCTTACGCGTTTGCTTCAGGCTGCCGATTACAACGTGGAGGCTGCCGAACGTGGCATCGTCTTTATTGACGAAATAGATAAAATTGCCCGGAAAGGGGACAATCCATCTATTACCAGGGATGTTTCGGGCGAAGGGGTGCAACAGGGATTGCTGAAACTGCTTGAGGGGGCCATTGTGAATGTGCCGCCGCAAGGAGGCAGAAAACATCCAGAACAAAAGATGATCCCCGTTGATACAAAAAATATTTTGTTCGTATGCGGAGGAGCTTTCGAAGGCATCGAAAGGAAGATAGGCTTGCGACTCAATACCAAAGTGGTTGGTTACAAAGCCATTGCCGAACACGGGAAAATCGACAGGGACCACTTGCTTCAATATGTCTCACCACAGGATTTGCGCGCCTTCGGATTGATCCCTGAAATTGTGGGTCGCCTTCCGGTGCTTACCTATCTTGTTCCGCTCGACAGGGAATCGTTGCGCAGAATTTTGACTGAGCCCAAAAATTCGATCATCAAACAGTACCATAAACTGTTCGAGATGGATGGAATAAAACTGGAGTTCAAAGAGGAGACATTGAATGTGATCGTTGACAAGGCCATCGAATTCAAACTGGGTGCACGCGGATTGAGGTCCATCTGCGAAACCATCATGATCGATGCCATGTTTGACATGCCATCTGTAGGTGGTACCAGTATGGTTATCACCCCGGAATTTGCTTCAGAAAAAATAGAAAGAATCAGTACTTTACGACTTCAGGCAGGTTAACGTATTGTGATAAATATTATTACCTTTGAAACGAATTAAAATTATTATAACAAATGAGTAAAGGAATTGTCAAATTCTTTAATGTAACTAAAGGGTTTGGGTTTATCAAAGACGATGAGTCTCAAAATGAGTACTTTGTACACGTAACTGGCTTAATCGATCAAATTAAAGAAAACGACCATGTAACTTTCGAACTACAAGATGGAAGAAAAGGTCTTATCGCTGTAAACGTAAAACAAGCTTAAATAAAGCAAGTTTCGAACAAAAAAAAGAGGGAGCCCATCGGGTTCCCTCTTTTTTTTGTTCGAAACTTGCTTTATTTTAAGGATAAAGTAAAAAGGATAAAGGATAAAGTGGGATTCGTGGGTAAGGGACTTTTATTGATATGTATTAAAACGTTACAATCATGATTGCAGCGTCCTTCCTTTATACTTTTGACTTTATCCTTTATCCTTCTTTAGTGACTGCCAGCGTAAATTATTAATCCGATACCAAAAACAAAAAGCAAGAACATAGCCGTCAGTAATCCGGAGGTTCCCTTTGATCCCTTGAACTCTTTCCAGATAAACACACCCCACAAAGCTGCGATAAGGGTTGCCCCCTGGCCCAGCCCATAGGAAACCGGAAAACCGGCCTTACCTGCCGCGATGATACTCAATGACATCCCGATGCACCAAATCATCCCTCCGAGGATACCTGTCAGGTGCTCTTTCAGTCCACCTTGGAAATATTGACTATAACTTACAGGAGTTCCTTCGAACGGCTTTTTCATAAGGATGGTATTGAAAATCAGATTGCTGAATAATATACCCAGGGAGAAAAAGACCGTTGCTGTATAGGGAGTAAGGAATCCTGCCTCAGGATGGACAAAGTCAGTAGCCATCGAACTGGCCACAAACCGGTAAAAAAGCGCCATCATCACGCCACCAACAAGGGAAAGGACAATCCCTTTGGTTGGTACTTTCATGGACTGGGAAGCTTTCCTTCGATAAGCCAGGGCATCAATTACAATGGCTAACGTGACGAGGCCGACACCGGAAAACAGCCAAACGGCATTGCCTTGCGGAGTGGCAATGTAGTTGATAATCACGCCTAAAACAAGGGCAATGCCAATCCCTACCGGGAAAGCTACCGACATACCTGCGATTGCGATGGCGGCTGCAACCAGTATATTGGCGGCATTGAAAATAATGCCTCCCAACATCGCTTTTTGTATATTGGACCAATCAGCTTGCTTAAGATCGGCCAGAAAATTTCGGCCTTGATCGCCAATACTTCCCAGAGTGAAGGCAAATAGGATGGACATCAGCACGATGCCAATCACGTAATCCCAATAAAAGAGTTCAAAACGCCAGGATTTTTCTGCGAGTTTCTGGGTGTTGGCCCACGAACCCCAGCAAAGCATGGTCACGAAGGTCAGAACGACAGCGAGGGTGTAACTTTCGACGATGTACATAGTGGTTTAATTTAGAGTTGTAGTTTTTATATAGAAGTGACTAAAGTGAACTAAAGTGACTAAAGTAGGGAAGTTCCAATTTTCCGGCAATATACGTGCTAAGTTAATTATTTTAGGCACTTTAGTTCACTTTAGTTCACTTTTCTTTGAAAACAAGAGCATCAGATACGTATATCCTGCTATCCTGCGACTCCGGTTTTTTCTCGCCGGTGACTACCAGTTTAAGTACGTGCTTGCCAGGACTCAGATTCAAAGCATGACTGATATTGATGGGTGCTTGCTCTTGTTTGTTGTAAAAGAAATAGGTATCGAAGGTATTGTTCAGTTTCCCGTCAATGTAGAGTTCTGCCTTGCCTCCATCCTTTTTCCAATTGCCTTCAAGAGAGATCGCCGTTCCCTCAAAATCAATCTCGAGGGCATCACCCTTTTTTGAGGCAAATTTTGCCTGGTTGGCTTTTACATTGTTCTCTTCTGGTTTCAATTGGAAAGTTTTCCAGTTGCCCGAAAGTTTCCATCTCTTCTCGTCAAAAATGGAAACTTTTTCGCTCAGTACCATCTTTGGAAAGCTTATCTCAAGGGTGGCCGGAACTGGATTTTGGATTTTGACGTTAACCTTGTCGGGTGTAACAGCGCCACCTTCGGCCACAACATGGTTGATGGCATATTGGTAAGTTTTGTCGACGGCTTTCCTGAAATTGTAATCGGTAAAGATGAAAAGGGAGTCTTGCATTTGGGTGACACTCTTTTGCATAGCCCCGGGAAGGTGACTAAAACCGTTGATTACTCCCAAAATAGCCATGGCGTTGGATGGGTTGCAGTCAGAGTCCTGTCCACAACGGGTGGTAATCTCCAGGGTTTTCATCACATCACCGTTACCATACAGCAATCCCATCACAATGTAGGCGCCGTTGAACTTGGCATCAATGTTAAAAGCTTCTCCGGCGGAGCAGATATGGGTTTTGCCCCATTTGTCTTCCAGTACTTTCCAGGAAGCATGCCAATCGAATGGGTTTTTATCATTTAACATCAATACATCACGAATAACTTTTGCATAGTCTGATTCGGCCGGCAAGGAGAGCAGCGCCTTATCCACGATTTTTCGGATATCTTTTTCGAAAAACGCCTCAGCATAAAGTGCTGAAAGAAAAACGCCACCGTAATAGCCATCCCCGTAATTCATGATATGGCCAATCTTATCTGCGAGTTTGGTCGCACTATTGGGCATCCCCGGCGATATAAATCCGATATAATCAGCTTCGATTTGAAAGTCGATGTCGTTGGCGTGAAAATTGAATTCAGGAGCGCCCGACCTTGGAGGGAAGATGCTGTCGAAATAATTTTTGCGCGACTGCGCGTTGGCATGCCAGAGCATGTAACCCGATTTGGCAAACAGCTCCTGGTACTTCTTTGCCGGTGCATCGATGCCGAACTGGTCCATCGTCATCAAGAAAGTGAGCTGTACATAAAGATCGTCCTGGGTAAGTGCACCAATGGCATCCTTTGGGGTCCAGCGGATGGAATCCTCAAACGTATGTCCCAGGGCCCTGAACTCTGTCGGTGCGCCATAAGTGACGCCAATAATTTTTCCGGCCCATCCGCCGGCTATTTTGTCTTTCAGCACATCGGTAGTGATGGTCCGGATGGTAGGATCCGGCTGACTACAGGATAAAAGCAATCCAAGCAGGGTTAGTGGGAAAATGTTAAAGTGCTTCATATTAGTTTGTTATTATTTTGTTCTTTCCATCTTTTTTGTTCTTATTTGACATTTGGGACTCGCAGGACAAGCATGATTCGCAGGACAATTAGGACGATATGAACCATAGTCCTTCAGACTTGCCCAGGGATCAGTTAATTTTCACATTTCCCCCTTCGGCTCAGGGACCGTCTGACTCGTCGAAGCCTCTCTCTCTCCATGTCCCCAAGTCCCCTCGTCCTAGTCGTCGCCGTCATCCCAGTCATCTCCGTCCTTCCATCCTTCAGTCCTTCTTCACCGGCTCGTGCATCATCCTTCTTTCAATAAATTCGGCTAAACTATCCGGACTCATTTTCATTTTAACATAGTACTGCATTCCCTCCGGATTTTCATCCCAGGTATTGCTTCCGTCCTGGTTCACCCGGATGGTGCCTTTCACGGTAGTAAAAAAGGGTTCAGTGCCATATATTGCGATAAGAACAGCCGTTTGGTCCCAGCTACTGTGTCCATTCGAATCGTCATTCGATCCGGCCATGGCAATCCGGAATGCATCCTTGACAGGATTGTTCCGGATCGTGCTACCCACCAGCGTTAGGCCGGTCTTTACTTTATCCCCGATTTCGAATCCTGTAAAAATTACTGGGGTTGGCCAGTGTTCGAAACAATATTTTGATGCCGTGGAATCCATGTAGACATTGTATTCCTTGCCTTTCGGAAACCATCCGGCCATCGAAACAAGCTTTTTGACCTTCCGGGCTACCAGATCAGTCCCGTTGAGATTACTAATTTGATCAGAAGTCGATTGCAAAAGATTGTTGAGGTTGGTGATAAATCCGATGGAAACGATGGTAACTGATCCGTCAGGTTGGGCAGACAGAATTTTGCGATATTGGGCTACAGCATCAGGTGCACCATTTGTCGAGCGGATTTTGTGAGGATAGTGTGCAACGATGGAATCCGGCCATTGTTTATTCGGGCCCATCTTTACCCCTTTCGATTTTGGCGCACCTACCGGGATGGCCGGTCTATCGAAATAGGTATTTAATACATCGATTGTTGGTACAACGAGTGAATCTTTGTTGCATGCCATGATCCCGAGAATTTCAACCTGGCCACTATCGGCCATGGCATGAAGGACGGCAACGGCCCCCACATCATCAAAATCAGGACCGATGTCGGTATCGAGAATGATTTTAATTGGGGCGGTAGTTTCAGGTTTGTGCGGTGTAGTGCAGGACTGAAACATCCAAATACAGAGTAGTAAGAGAAAGGCAATCGGATTTTTCATGCTTTTTGATTTGCTTTGGCAATCAACGAAACTTTACCTCGTAGAGGTTAAAGTACCTCATCCCTGTAGGGAGCAGATACCTGGGCTCCCATCCGGGTTACCGAAATGGATGCAGCCTTGTTGGCGAAAGCAATGGCATTCTCCAGTCCGGCGCCTTCCGCAATAGCGACGGCCAGCGCACCATTGAAACAATCCCCGGCGGCCGTAGTATCAACAGCTTTTACTTTGAAGGACGGAATCAAATGGCATTGGTCTGCTGTAACCAGCAAAGCCCCCCTACTACCGAGGGTGACCACGACCACCTGAACCCCTTTTGCCAGCAACCTGCGAGCAGCGGACTCGGCTGATTTGACATCTGTTACCGGAACACCTGTCAGCAGTTCTGCTTCAGTTTCGTTGGGCGTAATCAGGTAGAGCATCTTTATCAGTTCATCGGGCAGAGGCTGTGCCGGCGCCGGATTGAGGATCACTTTTTTGCCCGCATTAAAGGCAATTTCGGCAGCGTAGCAGACGGTATCCAAAGGGATTTCGAGTTGCATCAAGATAATTTCTGCAGCATTGATAGCATTTGCCGCTTTTTCAACATCGGCACGAAGTAACCTTGCATTGGCCCCGGGTGCGACAACAATGCAGTTTTCTGCATGCTCATCCACAGTGATCAATGCAATTCCTGAAGGCGATTCCGGGTCAGTAAAAAGAAAGTCGGTATTCACTTTTTCATCCTGGAAAAGTTTCATTGCCTGCGAACCAAACAGATCTTCGCCGGTTTTTGCAACCAGCGTTACATGTCCGTTCAAACGTGCGGCGGCAACGGCCTGGTTAGCCCCTTTCCCACCTGGATTCATCAAAAAATCACCGCCAAGAATTGTCTCACCGGGTTTAGGCAGTTTGGTTGTTTTGATCACCATGTCGGTATTGGTGCTGCCCAGGACAACTATAGTTTGTTTTGTCATATTGTTTAAAAGTGACTAAAGTGACTAAAGTGAGCTAAAGTGACTAAAGTATTTCTCTACAAGCAAAATTGGTACAACAGATGGGAGTTCCAACTTTAGTCACTTTAGTCACTTTAGCTCACTCAAAAATAAGATAAATTTCCCTAATGGAAGAATCCGTACTTCTTTAAAGGAAATTCTTCTTTATTTTGCACTTTCAATACAACAACTTATGAACATTTTAATCATTGGATCGGGAGGAAGGGAGCATGCCCTTGCCTGGAAACTGAAGCAAAGCAGTAAACTCGACAACCTTTATATTGCCCCTGGAAATGCCGGAACTGCTGCATTGGGCGAAAATCTGGCAATTGACACAACTGATTTTTCTGCGATCCGGGAGGTTGTTATTCAGAACCGCATCCAGATGGTGGTGGTAGGTCCTGAAATCCCCCTGGTTGCAGGTATTCACGATTTTTTCCTGGCAGATGGGCAATTAAGTGGAATCCCGGTTATCGGTCCTGATAGCCATGGAGCGAGACTGGAGGGCAGCAAAGAGTTTGCCAAGGAATTTATGGTAAAGAATAACATACCGACAGCGAAATATTTCACGGTACATCAGGGGAATCTTGACGAAGGCATAGAATTTTTGAAGAACGTTAAGGCACCATATGTATTGAAAGCCGATGGACTGGCCGCAGGGAAAGGAGTGTTGATCATTGAACATCTGGATGAAGCCATTCAATCCCTGCAGGAGATGCTGAACGGCCTGTTTGGCAGTGCAAGTTCGACAGTCGTCATTGAAGAGTTTCTCTCCGGTGTGGAGTGTTCCGTTTTTGTGCTGACAGACGGTACTCATTACAAAATATTGCCAGAGGCAAAGGATTACAAACGGATTGGTGAAGGCGACACCGGGCTGAATACCGGTGGAATGGGGGCAATTTCGCCGGTGCCGTTTGCTACGCCTGAGTTTATGCGGAAAGTTGAAGAACGTATGGTGATTCCAACAATTAGCGGGTTGCGTAGGGAAAATATTGATTTCAAGGGGTTTATTTTCCTTGGATTGATGAGTTGCGAAGGAGAACCCTACCTGATTGAATACAATGTAAGGATGGGTGATCCTGAAACGGAGGCAGTAATGATGCGCATTCAATCTGATCTTGTCGATCTTTTGGAAGGTGTAGCCCAGGGAAATCTGGACAAAAGAACCCTGGTAACAGATTCCAGAACAGCAGTTACCGTAATGGTTGTGGCTGGCGGATATCCCGGAAATTATGAGAAGGGTAAAAAAATCAAATACCTGGAGACTGTTGAAGGGAGTGTGGTATTTCATGCAGGGACGAAGCTGGATGGAGAGATGGTATTAACAAATGGAGGACGCGTCCTAGCAGTGAGTTCGCTTGCCGGTTCGATGGACGAAGCGTTGGCACTTAGTTACAAGAATACAGAAAAGATATTTTTTGAAAAGATGTATTACCGTACTGATTTGGGTTTTGATTTAAAATAGGCTGGTATGTTTCTGAGGCTATTCAACAGCAAAAATGTTTACAGTGCGATACTGATCCCAATTGTTGCCTTTCTTTTCTGGATGGAACCATTGAGGACACCTATTTCACTCCTGGAAGTTCCCGGAGAGGGAATGATGCCATTGTATACTTTTTTTGCCAAATTATATACCGGAAGCTCTATTTTTCCTGTTGTATCAGGATTCGTGCTGATACTGTTGAATGCCCTGATTCTCTCCCTGTTGAGTTATGAATTTCAATTTTTGCAGCAGAGGACCTTTCTGCCCGGAATTTTCTATGTGAGCATCGTCTCTTCCTTTCCTTCGCTGCAGACTTTTCATCCGGTTTATCCGGCAACTTTCTTTGTGTTGTTGTCGGTATATTACATCTTCTCGACCTATCACCGTAAAAATGAGATATCTTCCACGTTTAATGCCTCCTTTTTGCTATCCATCGGCGCACTTTTTTATCTGCCGGTAATTACATTGTTCCCGCTTATCCTCATCTCAATTTTTGTCCTTCAGAAAAGCGACAACTGGAGGCTGCTGGTTATTCCGCTCATTGGAATCGCCCTGCCATGGCTCATACTTTGGACTTTTCTTTTCGTATCCGGATCGGATCAGTCTTTTATATCCTCCTTTTTTAATGGGATAAAGTCAGTCAATAATCAATTTATCTTCAACTTAGGCTTCGTGATTGTAACAATCTTTATTTTTTTGTTATCGGCCCTTGGTAGTCTGTCCCTTGTTAATTCGGTCAGTATCAGAAAAATGAGTACGAGAAAATATTTTATTATTCTCTACTGGATGTTGGGACTTAGCATTCCTTCCGTGTTTCTCTTATCTTCTACCGGATTGGGTGTTATTGCCATTACGACCATTCCGGTCTCTTTTCTGATTTCCTATTTTTTTATGGCCGGAAAGCGCGGATTCTGGAGGGAGTTTCTCTTCTTTCTCTTCATGGCGACATTGGTTGCCGGCCATTTGCTACTCTTCGAGCATGTCTGAACTGGGTTCGGTTGATGGTACCGGATTGTCATCCTCAATCAGATAATCAGGAAGTGATTTTTGGGTTTTAATCCCTAAATCCTTTAGCCTTTCTGAGGTTCGAACCAGGTTACCTTTGCCTGTATGCAATTTGTTCAGGGCATTGGCGTAATTGGCTTGCGCAGTATCAATTCCTTTCCCAACCTTCTCCAGGTCCTGAATGAAATTGACAAACTTGTCGTACAAGGATGCGCCCAGGGAGGCGATTTCCAGTGCATTTTTGGTTTGGTTCTCCTGTTTCCAGATGGAGGCTATGGTTCGCAGTGAAGCCAAAAGTGTTGATGGGCTTACGATTACCACCTTGTTGTCCCAGGCATAATTGAATAACTCCTGGTCCTCCTGAATGGCAATACTAAAGGAGGATTCGATGGGCAAAAAGAGCAAGACAAAATCAGGACTGTTCAGGTTTTTTGCCGTTGGATAATGTTTGTCCGAAAGCATTTTGATGTGCGAACGCAATGATTTGAGGTGATCTGCCAGGTGCTGCACCCTTAGCTCATCCGAAGCTTCGTTGACAAGCCTCTCATAGGCAATGAGCGAAACTTTTGCATCTACGATCAAATGTTTTTTATCAGGAAGATGTATGATCACATCGGGTCGAATCTGCTTTCCATCACTGTTCTCGTCTACCACTTCCCGCTCATATTCACGGCCGAGGGTTAAACCGGATCTTTCAAGGACCCTTTCCAGTACTACCTCCCCCCAGTTGCCTTGTTTCTTTACATCGCCTTTGAGGGCATTGGTCAGGTTCTGGGCATCGTTGCCTATTTTGGCGTTCAGTTCCTGCAGTTTTTTTAATTCTGCCTTTAAATCTGTCTGGTCTCTCAGGGATTTCTCGTATGACTCTTCCACTTTTTTCTCGAACGTTGAAATCTTTTCTTTAAGGGGGGAGAGGATATCGCCAATATTCTTCTGGTTCAAAGTGGTAAATTCAGCAGAGTGTTCTTTCAGGATTTTGTGTGCAACATTCTCGAATTCTATCGTCAGTCGTTTCTGAATCTGTTCCAATTCAACAGCCTTGTCATTCAACTGCTTTTTTGCATGGTCCAGTTCTGCCATTGAGGTGGTGAGCAGTCTGATGGACGCTTCATTCTTCTGACGTTCCGCGGCAAGCTCGGTTTTTACCTCTGCAAAATCTTTAGAAAGTGTCGATATTTGCTGTTCAGCCAGCGACTTGCTTTTTTCCGCCTCAGCGAGTTTTGCCAGACCTAGTTTCTCCGTTTCATTTAGTTGAGCGGCAATTTCCCTTCTTTCGTCGCTCAATCGTTTTTGTTGCCAAAGAAATATAATTATGCCTCCTGCAATGAAGGCCAGGATTGGGTAAATAATTTCCATAGGGTACTATATTTGTTGCGTTCGTGAATGAGTCATTTAAAACGAGGCCACTTAGGCTCAGAGCCACTAAGGTACACTAAGTTTTGCAAAAAAAAAGCGCAACCCTTTGTTTCGATTGCGCCTTAAAATTGTGCACTGGTTTTCAGGGCAAACGATAAACAATTGAATTGATGACCATCCCGGCCCCTACAGAAGTAAGGATGATGTTGTCGCCTGGATCGATGATGTGATCTTCCATCTTATTTTTCAGGATAAGGTCAAGCAGGGTGGGTACGGTTGCAGTGGAAGAATTTCCAAGTGTCCGAATGGTCATTGGCATCACATCAATGTTAAATTCTTTGATGCCGTATAATTTGAATACCCTTTGAAGGATCGCTTCATCCATTTTTTCGTTGGCCTGGTGTATCAGCACTTTCTTGATATCGTTAAGGTGCAGATCAGCCTTGTCCAAACTCTCTTTTACCACTCCGGGAACAGCGTTTAGCGCATATGCGTATACCTTGTGCCCTGCCATCCTGATATTGATTTCGGTTCCATGGTAATCAGGATTCAGCGAAACGCCCATTTTTAACATTCCGGGATCTATGTCTGACCTGCTCGAGTGGGACAATATGCCTACCGGGGTTTCACTTTCAACGGCTTCCACAATAACTGCGCCGGCGCCGTCAGAAAAAATCATGCGGTCACGGTCGTATGGGTCAGAAACGCGTGAGTTGAGGTCGGATCCTATTACCAAGCCACATTTGAACATGCCGCTCTTGATGTATGCATTCGCTACGATCATCGCGGTAGTCCAGCCGGGACATCCTGCTATCACGTCGTGGGTATGAACATTGTGGTTTTTTATTCCTAGGCCCAGTTTTACACGGTTGGCAATGGCAGGGCACATATCGGAACGGTAGGTTTCCGGATAGATATCCCCAAAGTTGTGCGCAGCAATGATGAATTCGAACTTTTCACGGTCAAAACCGGACGACTGGATGGCATCCTCAGCCGCGAACGTGGCCAAATGACTGGTTGCCTGGTCTGGTTCGGCATAACGGCGTTCTTCGATGTTGGTAATTTCGTTGAATTTACGAATAATCTCCGCATTGGGAGTTTCAAATTTTTTATGACTTGCAGGATCGTAAAATTCTGCATCCAGAAAATAATCATTGTGAATGACGGTAGGCGGAATGTATGATCCGGTTCCGGTAATAACGGTATAAAGCTTTTTGCCCATAATTAAATTGTTAAACGATATTCTTTTAGTTTGTTCTTCTCAATTGATTCAATGCTGAATGTATCCCCATCGAAAACCCCGTAACTAAATTTTCCGATCCAGTCGCCCAGTACAATCAGTCTGCTATTGGCCGCAATAGGCTCATCGATGATCAAATGGCGGTGACCGAATACGAAATAATCAAAATGTTCTTTTGTTTCAACACTTTTGGCGAAAAGATATTGCTCTTCAGCCTCAATATTTTTTATTCCAACATCTCCATTTTTATAGGAGAGGCGGCTCTTTTTTGACCAATAATGGGCAAGCCGGAAGGAGAGATCCGGATGGATTTTTGCAAATGCCCATTGTGCCAATGAGTTGTGAAAGAAATTCTTGATTAGCTGGTAGCCAAAATCCTTCTTCCCAAGATCATCGCCGTGCGAAAGAAAGAATTTCTTGCCAAGAAGTTCCATGGTGATACTGTCTGAATGAACGATCATCCCTACCTCTTCCGACAGGTAGTCAAAAGCCCAGATGTCATGGTTGCCTGTGAAGAAATGGACAGGTATGCCGCTGTCACAAATGTCGGCCAAAACCCCCAGGGACCTGACAAATCCTTTTGGAACAGTCTTCTTGTATTCGAACCAGAAATCGAAATAATCGCCCATGAGGAAAATCATGGAAGCCTCTTTTCTGATCGATTGCAGCCAATCGAC
>Ga0172379_10002090_pt1 | contig 36819 bp, 40 predicted proteins | sample GrowelOW334metaG_FD_119756 | JGI IMG/M metagenome (GOLD analysis project Ga0172379, IMG submission 119756) | Groundwater microbial communities from an aquifer near a municipal landfill in Southern Ontario, Canada - Groundwater well OW334 metaG | ecosystem: Environmental > Aquatic > Deep... | reverse complement strand
CCTGGATAAGTTTGCTTAATAAATAAGACGCTAATCTAAGAAATCTTAATGTAGCAAAGCGCTCTTAAGATTTCTACAGAGATTAGCGTCTTATTTATTCAAACTTAGGAAAAAGATGAGAAGACGGGAGGGGGCGTGAGCAATTATTTTTTGCCTTCTTTAATTAACTCCGCGATATTATTCGGAACCGGTTCGTAGTGGTCAAATTCCATGTTGAAAGTGCCACGGCCTTCAGTAAGAGATCTGACTGAAGTGGCATAGCCGAACATTTCCGACAATGGAACTCTGGCGTCAATAACTTTCAAATTCATCGGGCTTCTGTCGTTGATACTATTGATTTGACCTCTTCGGGATGAAATATCTCCAGTCGCTTCTCCCATGAAAGTATCAGGAACAATAATTTCCACTTTCATGATAGGTTCCAATAAAATCGGCTTTGCTCTTTTCATGGCTTCCTGAAGAGCCATAGCTCCGGCGATTTTGAAAGCAATTTCAGATGAGTCAACTTCATGATAAGAACCGTCATACAACGTGACTTGCATATCTACAATGGGAAATCCGGCAAGAACACCTTTGTCCAAGGCTTCTTTGACTCCTTTTTCAACTGGAGTAATGAATTCTTCAGGAATAGAACCGCCCTTAATGGCATCAATGAATTCAAAGCCCGCTCCCCGCTCTTTAGGTTCAACACGCAACCAAACATGGCCGTATTGTCCACGGCCTCCGGATTGTTTGATGTATTTGCCTTCGGCTTGGGATTTATCGGAAATAGTTTCTTTATAAGCAACCTGTGGCCGACCGACATTTACATTAACCCCGAATTCTCTCTTCATTCGGTCCACGATAATTTCCAAGTGCAATTCTCCCATTCCTGAAATAATGGTTTCCGCGGTTTCTTCGTCGCTTCTTATTCTGAAAGTAGGATCTTCGTCAGAAAGTTTCCTCAAGGCAATGCTCATTTTTTCTTGGTCAGCTTTGGTTTTTGGTTCTATACGCAAAGAAATAACAGGTTCCGGAATTTCAATTCCTTCAAGCAAAACAGGTTTTGACGGATCGCAAAGAGTATCACCTGTTTTGGTATCTTTTAAACCAACTGTAGCAGCAATATTTCCTGCATAAACTTCTTTTATTTCTTTACGTTCATTGGCATGCAAAAGAACAATACGACTAATTCTTTCTTGCTGGCCACTTCGAGTATTTAAAACATAGGAACCGGAAGTAAGTTTTCCGGAATAAACACGAAAGAAGGTTAAAGCCCCAACAAACGGATCAGTTGCAGTTTTAAAAGCTAATGCAGTAAATATGGCGTCGTCATTCGGCTCAACCAATATTGCTTCCCCGGTTTTTTTATCGGTTACCTTGGTCGGAGGAACATCCAGCGGTGATGGCAAATAATATGCCACGGCATCCAAAACAAGCTGAACGCCCTTGTTCTTTAAAGCTGAGCCGGCGAATACCGGAAATATTTTGTTGGCAATCACGGCTTCTCTGAGTATTTTGCGGAGTTGTTCTAAACTTATCTCTTTGCCTTCCAAATACTCAGACATCGTCGCATCGTCATGTTCAACTATCTTTTCTATGGTTATTGCTCTTTCTTTTTTTGCTTCTTCAAGAAGATTAGCCGGAATCTCGCCTTTTATAATTCTCTCCCCCTTGTCTCCTTCAAAGGTATAATAATCCATCGTTAAAAGATCCACGACTCCCTTGAACTGGTCTTCATGACCATCAGGTATCTGAAGTTTTACGGCATACGGAGACAATCTTCCTAAAATAGACTGGAATGAACGGTCAAAAGAAGCTCCCAAACGGTCAAGTTTATTTATAAAACAAATTCTGGGCACTTTATAATCATCAGCATATCTCCAGTTAGTTTCAGATTGCGGTTCAACACCGGCGACACCGTCAAAAACCACAACTGCTCCATCCAAAACACGCAAAGAACGCTTTACTTCAATCGTAAAGTCGATGTGCCCGGGAGTATCGATAATATTTAGTTTTACTTTTTCGGCAACTTTATCTTTCGCGTCTGTAGGGGTCCAATAAGCCGTAGTAGCGGCTGCCGTGATAGTAATACCCCTTTCTCTTTCCTGTTCCATCCAGTCCATGACAGTATCTCCCTCATGAACTTCTCCTATCTTGTGGGAAATTCCCGTGTAAAACAAAATACGCTCCGATGTAGTTGTTTTCCCAGCATCAATGTGAGCGATAACCCCTATATTGCGGATTTTATTAATTGGATAGTCAGCCATGCGATAATTGTCCGCGAACGCAGTGAGTGGTTACAATTATCAGCACCCGCCTAAGGCGGGTAACTTTTTGTTACCAATCGCTTTACTCTTGGACAAAAACTTACCAGGCGAAATGGGCGAATGCCTTATTAGCTTCCGCCATTCTATGAACATCTGTCTTTTTCTTAACTGCACCGCCGGTATTATTGAAGGCATTCATTAATTCATCAGCAAGCTTCTCCTCTGTAGCTTTTCCTTTTTGACCGCGGACAGAATCAACAATCCACCTGATGGCTAAAGTTGTTTTTCTTTCCGGTCTAACTTCAATTGGCACCTGATAATTGGCTCCTCCGATTCGGCGCGACTTTAATTCCATTTGAGGACCGGCATTGGCGATAGCCTGGTCCAAAACCTCCATAGCCGGTTTATTTAATTTCTTTTCAGCTCGTTCAAGAGCACCATATACAATCTTCATGGCAATCGCCTTTTTACCGGAATACATTATCTTGTTAATAAATTTGGCAACCAAAAGACTGGAGTATTTTGTATCCGGCTCTACGAGTGTTTTGTGTTTTACTGGTCGTCTCATCGTTTCACTAAACGATACTAATATACTAATCGTACTAATGATGCGAATAGGTACTAATTTTTTAGTTATTCGTATTTATTAGTATCATTCGAATGCATTCGTATATTGGTATCGCATTATTTATTTGGCTTTTTTGGCTCCGTATTTAGACCTACTTTGTTTTCGGCCATCAACTCCAGAAGAATCCAAAACACCCCTTAATATATGATACCTGACACCCGGCAAATCTTTAACTCTTCCACCCCTTAATATTACCACCGAGTGTTCTTGTAGATTGTGTCCAACTCCCGGGATATAAGCAGTCACTTCCATTCCGTTGGTTAATCTTACTCTGGCAATTTTTCGGAGAGCTGAGTTAGGCTTTTTCGGCGTAGTTGTCCTGACCGATAAACAAACTCCCCTCTTAAACGGGGCAGGATAATAAACCGGTCTGTTCTTTAAAGAATTAAATCCGTAAATCAAAGCCGGCGACTTTGTCTTCGCTCTGGCTATTCTTCTCGGGTTTTTCAGTAATTGTCTAAATGTAGGCATATAACTTGCTCGCCCTCCGCTTAAATACTTAAGCGGGACGGGCCCTTCGGGTTTACCCAATCTTTTCGTTAAAAGCTCCGGTCCTCCTTCATCATAGATATCTATGTTTCAGTTCGGTCCTCGCTTTTGCCTCAATCTTGGCTAAACGCGCTACGTTCTAAATTAGTAATAAACAATACTTTGTATTGTGACTTCTCTCGGCCGAATCACAAGCAAGCTTGTGTTCTGCCTCTTTCGTCACAATAAAATAAGACCCTTAGGTCTTATGAAGTATATCAAACAATTGAGCCAACTGTCAATTAAAACTAAATAGACAAAAGCCTTTTAACGGCATTAATCGCTTCGAGCCGACCATCAATGGAACTCTTCAATTCATTTAATCTAGCAATCTCTTGGTCGTGTCTACTGCATTCGTCCTGTAACCAATCTTCCTCGGAAATTTCCAGATTTCCCTTAATGAAATTACGGAGCAAGTTGACACTTCGTTCAACCATTCTGATTTTCGAACGAATCTTATTTTCTTTTCCACTCATCTCTCCAGCGCATAATTCACCTTTCAGCACCGAAATTTCTTTTTCTAATTCCTTGATTTTGTTTTCAGCAATCGCCCGCAAATTACTATCAGCCATTTTGAGGTCTCTCCAATTAAAAGAACAGGTTACAGAACTATACTGCCAACGATTGAGTGCGTCAACCTATAAATTGATGCCCGTGATGAGTCTATAGAGAATTGAAACCAATGGAAATATCAGAGGAAAAATAAAAATTATAAATACGAACAACAATGGCAAACTGTACCTATAGAGAAAAACTTTCAGGGCATTGAATCTCGCTGGAAGAAAGGTCATCAAAAGCCAATGGCCATCAAGAGGTGGGATTGGAAAAAGATTGAAAATAGCCAGCACAAGATTTAAAAGAATAATAAAAGAAAACAACTCCGGTATTAGAGAGGATGTAAATATGTCTGGCATTAAGCGCAGGCTCAATCCGAATATCAAAGCAAGGACAATGTTGGAAGCCGGACCAGCAAGAGCAACTTTAGCAGGACCATATTTCTGATCACTCAAATTCTGAGGATTATATGGAACCGGTTTAGCATAGCCAATAATGAATGGCGCGCGTGCTATGAATAATAATAATGGCAACAACACGGAACCAAACATGTCCAGATGTTTTAATGGGTTCAAAGTAAGGCGCCCAAGGTTTTTGGCCGTAGGATCTCCTAAAGAATCGGCCATCAAACCATGGCTAACTTCATGGATAACCACGGAGTAGATAAGAACCAATAATTGAAATAGGGCCAGTAAAACACTATCCATCGTCTTGCAATAATAGCAATTTCGATGTAATATGTAAATTGCTTGTTTAAGAGGACGAATGTAATCATAAAGTCCGATTAATTACAACAACTTACCCCGCACCATCTGGAATCAAGGTAATATATTTCAGGGGGGTTAAAAGGCGAAGCCGCTTTACGGCTCTGGTTATGTGGTATCACACATTAATTGAGCCCAGATGGTGCGGGGTGACAAGTTTCTAACAACTCAGCGTCGCAGCAACTGCTTGCTTCGTTGAGAAACATCTCATGGCTACTAAATGTCCGCAATGCGGAAAAAAACCGATAATGTCTACAACGCGAGTTTTGCTTCGCGGTCATTATAATCCAACCTCTAAGTCCAAGAGATACCCAAACCTCCAATGGGCCAAGGTTAACGGCAAAAGGACCAAAATCTGCACGGACTGCATAAAGACTCTCAACAAAACTGCACATGCCTAAGGAACCGTTACCCACAGAAGGTCGGGGTCAGGAAACTCAAAAAAAAATTGAACACATCTCTACCACCGAAGAAGAGGTTTTTCGGCGCATTATTCCTAAGTTTGAAAAACTTAGAATTAGTACGAGAGAGTTCGAGGGCGTATACAGTAAAGAGGAAATTGAGCGTGACCTAAAAAGCGTAGAACACAAAAAAGAATTTTTTGACACACTTTCTCCTTTAATGAAAAGGGCTAAAATACTTGAAGCTCTTTTAGCCGAGCAAATAGAATTAAGCGATTGGTTGGGCAAAGATGTTATGACCATTATTCCCTCCGAATATGACGACTTATATCACGGTGTGGACCTGGCAGTTGAATTTCAAAAAGACGAAACCCTCCAATATCTTGCTATGGGAATCGATGTTACCACTTCTTCGTCTTTTGCCTTGGAAACGAAAATGATTCTGATTAGAAGCGGAATAGAAAGTGGGGACCTCACTCAAATGAAGTATTTTACATCTGAACGTCTTTCAGATTTTCATGGACGCATGGGAAATATTCCTTCAATTGTTGTAGGAGCTGACGCCAGAACCATAAATGAACTCGCCGAACTGTGGCTAACCATTGAAAAATCCAAAAGATCTAACCCCGGAACTGATACCGCCACCCTAGAAGAATTAAGAGAACATGCCCGCGAAGCACAACAAAAACTTGCACATCATCGAGTTCAAGTATTAATTCTCAAACAAATGGAAATCCAATTTGAAGCTTTCGGTCAATATGCCAAAAAGAAACAAAAAAATGAACAAGCTTCTAAGTTTGATAGCTTACTCAAGCTGGTCAGGGATATTCTTAAACAAAAAAGAGTATCGCCCGTCGACGAACGGAGCAATGATAATGACGACGTGTTTCAGGCTTTACAAAAATACATAACTAAATATTTTTAATTAGACGGATTCGGGACGGAGTATGCCGGTAGTACGCGTCCATGGGGTTGAAAGTGCCAGTGGCACTTTCAAAGACAATTTTAGAAATTATCTATAATTTCGTCATCACCGTCGGGCTGTAGTGTAACGGTAGCACGAGTCCATGGGGTGGATTTAGTCCGAGTTCAAATCTCGGCAGCCCGACAGTGGTGATGAAAAATTGCCCGGAGGATGAGGTCGGGTTCTCTCGAATTTTTTTACGCTCACTAGTCCTTCGGACATAGACGCTCGCTAAAATTCGTTTCCGAAATGAAGCAGTTCATTTTGGAAGCCCACGGCCCGAAACTGAAACTAAAAACTCGCTGAAAAGGCGAGTTTTTAGTTAGACCCTGACCTTAATTTTTCAAGTCTTCAGCTATTTACCAAAAGTGGTTTCCGCAGGATAACCCCAAAGGATTATCATCACGCAAGAGTCCTGTGATAATTATTTGTTCAAGAGGAGCAGAACTCATGCTTGGAAACAAAAGAAGGGCCTAATACAATTATACAGTTTCTACTTTCTAATGACTAACTTCTAAAAGTGGGAAACTAAGATAGCTCGTCTTCTGCGTAATAAAAATCAAGGTCTGGCCTATTGTAATTGAATAGTTCACTAGATTTGAAGAATATGGATATCTCTCTTTTGGCCGCTTTTACATCTTCCGAGGAATGAACAATGGTGCTGGAAGTAGACATGCTAAAATCTCCTCTTATTGTCCCCGTCGGGGCATTCTTGCCATCTGTAGGCCCGCACATAGCTCTCGTGACCCTCACAACCTCCAACCCTTCAAACACAATTACAACAACCGGCAACTTCATCATAAATTCTTTGAGTTTGGGCAAAAAATGTTTGCCTTTATGCTGGGCATAGTGCTTGTCCAATAACAAGTTCGATATTTTTATCATCTTCATGCCAACGGGACTAATACCTTTTCTTTCAAAGCGCGAGATAATCTCACCCAACAATCCCCTATGCATTGCATCGGGTTTCAAAATAACTAGAGTTCGTTCTTTGGGTTTATTCATTTTAGTATTTCTTAACTTGAAATGTTTCACCATCAGTGATTACCTCCATGTGACCATCCAAGTCCGTACGATAATACTTTATTCCGTTTTTTTCAAGTCGCTGGATAACCTCAAAAGCGGGGTGTCCGAATTTATTTTTAGAACCGACCTCAATAAATGCGACTTGCGGACCGACCCTTTCTAGAAAATTAGCCGTTGTAGAAGTTTTGGAGCCATGATGGCCTATTTTCAAAATATCGGCACTAATGTTATCGTTCAACAATTCTTTCTCAATCTTTGCCTCAATATCTCCTACCAAAAGAATTTCTGTCTCTTTATAATCAAGCACCATTACCACAGAACTGTTATTGGGATTTTTGACTGTTTGTCCTTCCAAAGATTCTTTTGGGTATATTATTTTTAATACGACGCCATTCCCCAGCTCAATTATTTTACCAGCAATTGCTTCTATCTCATTTGCCTTTTCATTTTTCACCGCATCCAGCCAAGCAGGCACCACGGGAGAATTATAGTCCTCTTTAGCTTGTAGGATATTTTTAACCCCATATCTTTCCAAAACCTTTATTAGTCCCGCTATGTGGTCGGCATGGGGATGAGTGTCCACAACTATATCAATCTCTCTGTCATAAAAAGGCATCACCCCTGCCAACTCTTGAAGTATTTTATTATCAGGCCCACCATCAATTAAAACTTGATTTCCGTTCGGTGTTTCGATAAAAATTGCATCCCCTTGTCCCACGTCGAAAAAGTAAACCTTGAGTAGTCCATCTTTTTCTTGAGCTGAGGAGTAGGTGGAAAATGCAAAAACAGCTAAACAAAGTAAAATTACCAGGTGTATTAATTTTAGCCGTCTATCGGTCATTAAGACTATTTATCATAATTTTAAGCAAAAAGAAAAGCCCGTTAGGGCTAAGAATTTTCGTCTTTTTTTCTTACCAGATAATGACCCCAGAAATAAGTTACCACCAACACGATAGCCGCTAAGACACCAGCAACACCAATTAAGGTTTGATATACTCCGCTAATTCTATCGAATAACAGAGCAGACGCCACCGCAACAAACATGCATAGATTTGCAATCCTTCCGTACCAGAACGGATTCATAAGTACTCCTGATTGTTATAAAAACTTAATTTAAAATAACTGAAAATAATCATAGTGTCAATGAGGCAAAGAATTCAATTACCTTAATCTGATATGTAATAACCGCCCATGCAAACCAACCAATAATTTGACCGAGTGGTAAAAATATCATTCCGCCCAATCCGGACATAAAGCCGATAATCATTGCAAAGGGCACAAATGGAAGAACTAAAATATTGGCCGGTAAAGATACTAATGAAAACTGATTAAAATAATAAATTAACAGCGGCGCAACGGCTAATTGAGCGGAAATAGTCATAAGCGTTAGTTCTTTTAACTTCCCCAGCTCCGGAATTTTTCGAAACTTATTGTCTAAAAACGGATAAACAAACAGTAAACCTAATACTGCTAAAAATGAAAGCTGAAAACCAATATCAAAAACCAGCGCAAATGGATTAATCCAAATCATCGCCGCTCCGGCAAGAATGACTGAATTTTTGGGATCATAGAGACGTCCATAACCTTGAGCGAACGACAAAATAATACCCATAATAGATGCACGGACGACCGATGCCGAAGCTCCGGTAAGAATGGTGAACAAAATGACAACCGCCACAGAAACCCAAAAAGCGCTTCGTCTTTTGAAAAAATACACTAACAAAGAAAGCAGAGCCCAAGAAATTATCATTATGTTATACCCCGATATGGCAAGGATGTGGGTCGTACCTGTTTTATTGAAAGCCTCTTTCATTTCCTCGGGAATATTTTGCCTACTTCCAAGTAAAATACCGTTCAAAAAAGATGCATTCGGCTCCGATATTGATTTGTTTACGGCAGATTCAAATTCATTTTTTAATCCAAATATTTTTTTATACAAATCAACCCTGCCTCTTTCCCAAAAATCAATATCTAAGTCGTCTGTTCCCATTATTTTCGGAAAAGACATGGTCGTCCTTATATTTTGCTTTTTTAAATAAGTAATATAATTAAAATCCTCCGCAAAATTCTTAGGAGTTTTTAAGACACCGGATACCGAAAGTTCATCGCCGAATTTATATTTAGGAAAAGTGTTGGTATGCATAAGCATCCGTTCATCAACCATCAATGTCCTGTCTGGAACAATTAATTCTTTAGCCCTAAAAACCAACTGGGCCTTATCGCCGTTTGTGTTCGGCTCCTCATCTACATATCCATTCAATTGAACCGCCAACCCCTTTCCCCCAACTTCTATGTCAGCAAACTGATTTAAAATACTATTAGAAAAATTAAAAGAATTAAACCTGATGATGCCGAAAATAAAAACGAGAAACAAAACTCCCGCAAGTAATCCTTTTTTTGAGTAGGTCCTTTGATACCCCGAAATTGCAATTAAACTAATCGCCACAATCAAAAGAACCAATATCCATGTCTGGGATACCGGCAAAAAAGACGCGACAAAAACTCCACCAATAAAAGCGAGTAGAAGATAAAACAACACCTGCGACTTATGCATCAAAAAATCGTACCAGGAATTATCAAAAAACTCTAGATTAGTTACACACTCCTGTCGTGGCAAAGCAATTCGGGCATGAATAGCAGGAACCGGCGCGGACCATCAGTGTTCCACACTGAACACAAGCCGGAGCATCGGTAATTAAAGTATGCCCAGAGACAAAAGGCTTTGAGACTAATTCTGCAAGCAATGAATCGCTCTTTGATTCATGAACCGCCTCTTTTACCTCAATAGGTTCACTATGAACATGGTTGGGACCAAATAATTCTTCTTTATCTTCCGGCTTTAAATATTTCATGCCCAAATACCTGAAAACATAATCGGTAATTGATTTCGCCGTAGGAATTTCTGGATTGTTTGTGAATCCAGCCGGATCAAATCTCGTGTCCTTAAACTTCCTAACTAAGGTTTTTAACGGAACCCCCGATTGTAAACACATAGAAATAAGGGTGGCGATAGTGTTGAATAATCCCGATATTGTACTCCCCTCTTTAGCAGCAATCAAAAATGTTTCTCCGGGTTTCATTGTATCAGGATAAAACCCCACCGTAAGATAGCTCTCAAATCCTCCAACATTAAATTTATGCGTAATTGAAGGTCTTTCATCAGGGAGTTTTATTCTGGTATAGCCGTTAACTTTTTCAACAAATTGATTGTTCTCTTCTTTTTTAGTATTAAGCGGTTGAATGGATTTAGAACCATCACGATAGACGGCAATTGCTTTTAATCCTAAGCGCCAGCCTTCCATAAAAACATTTTTAATATCTTCTCTAGTTGCATCGGATGGTAAGTTTACTGTTTTTGATATCGCACCGCTTACAAACGGCTGAGCAGCTGCCATCATTTTAATGTGACCCATATAGTTAATGCTTCTTTTTCCGTTCTGGGCCTTAAATGAACAGTCAAAAACAGACACATGTTCTTCTTTCAAATGCGGAGCGCCTTCTATCGTTTCTCTATCTAAAATATACTTGGATATATCTTCTATCTGTTCATTAGAATAACCCAGCCTTCTCAAGGATAAGGGAATATGATTGTTAACCAACTTCAAAGTTCCTCCTCCTACCAGTTTTTTGTATTTAACGAGAGCAAGTTCCGGCTCAATCCCGGTCGTATCGCAGTCCATCAGAAAAGCAATCGTTCCAGTCGGCGCCAATACTGTCACCTGAGAATTCCTCACCCCGTATTTTCTTCCAAGTTCCAAAGCATCATTCCAAACAAGACGAGAAGCCATGTGCAGATCTCCATCTTCAATACCCATCATTTCTGATGTTTCAAATAATTTTTCCGACTCACCAAGATGTTTGGCTACAATTCCCAACATCGGTTCCATATTTAATTCATATCCGGCAAATGGTCCCTTGATATCCGACAACATAGCCGACATTCTGTAGGCCTCTCCACACATCAAAGACGTGATTTGACTAGCCAGAATTCTTCCCTTTTCAGAATCATAGGGTAGCCCCAGAACCATCAAAGTTGCTCCGAGATTAGCATAACCAAGGCCAAGTTCTCTATAATTCTTTGCGTTCTCGCCTATTTTTCCTGTCGGGTATGAAGCATTATCTATAGTTATGTCCTGGGCAGTAATCATAATGTCAACAACTTTTCTGAATAATTCCACATCAAATTTTCCGCCCATTTTCAAAAACTTCAATAAATTCAAAGAGGCTAAATTACAGGCGCTATTATCCAAATGCATGTACTCACTACAAGGATTGGAAGCATTAATTCTTCCGGTGTTTGGGCATGTGTGCCATTCATTAATAGTGGTATCGTATTGCATTCCCGGATCAGCGCTATGCCAGGCAGCATCGGCAATCCAGTCCATCAATTCTCTTGCTTTTAAAGTTTCCACTGTTTTGCCCGTGGTTACGCCTCTTAAGTCCCAATAACCATCAGCTTGCACCGCTCTCATAAACCCATCGTTTACCCTGACCGAATTATTGGCATTCTGATATGGCAGTAATGTATAAGGATCAAAAATATCAGCCGTAATGGAATCTTTTATTCCGCTCCTAATAAGCGCTTTGGTCATATCTTCAATTATCTTTTTGCAATAAATAAAATTCTTTATATCCGGGTGGTCAGCATTCAATATAACCATCTTAGCAGCTCGTCGGGTCGTTCCGCCGGAACGAATTGAGTTTGCCACACCATCCGCGCCTTTCATAAACGAAACAGGCCCGGAAGAATAACCGCCTTTTGATAACGGCTCCTTGGATGAACGGAGTTTAGAAAGATTTGTACCGGCGCCGGAACCGTATTTGAATATCCAACCTTCATCTCGATACCAATCGAGAATTGATTGCATGTTGTCTTCTACGGCCAAGATAAAGCAGGCCGAACATTGAGGTCTTTCGTGCACGCCAACATTAAACCAAACCGGGCTGTTAAATGCCGCATACTGGTTTACCAATATCCATGTCAGATCCAAAATAAAATTTTCACAATCTTCAGCCGAGGCAAAATAGCCATCCTTAAGCCCCCAGTAACCAATCGTTTTAGCTACCCTATCTACCATATCTTTTACGCTGTACTCCCTGCCCTCGGTGCCAAGTTGGCCTCTGAAATATTTTGAAGCGACAATATCTGTCGCCGTCTGGCTCCAAAAATTAGGAACCTCAACATCTTTCTGTTCAAAAACAACTGTTCCGTCTCCTTTGGTAATTTTGGCAGTCCTTTGTTCCCAAGTAATTTCTTCATATGGATGTTTGGTGCCAAAAATTCTCGGCCACTTAAGTCCGCGATTAGATAATCCGTTGTCAGTAAATAAATTTTCGTCCATTTAAGAAGATACAATCCCGCTTAAAGGCGGGAAATTATTTTAAAACTTACAATCACTCGTGTGCTTCACTATAGAAATTTATTTCGTTTATTTCAAGCCCCAAAAAAGTTGATAACCTGTCGCTCCCAGCCACATACCCCCGACTCGACCGATAGTTGATTTGCTCCGGCGGCAAATCACTATCTACATGCTACAGAGATTCCCGGGCTGAAGCACCGTGAACCTTATCCGAGACGGCGTTTCGAAGAACCAAGCCGAAACGCCTGCGCAAGTTCTCCCTGTGGGTATTTGGCTGGTTGCTTAGTCAAACTAAAAAGCCGCCAATAGGCGGCGTCAGAATGGAGGATTATCTTCTTCAAGTTTAGTGATAATATCTTTTCTTTCGTTTGGTATAGATTCAAGAAGAAAATCCATTGCGTCTTACGAGGATTTTAAGACCAAAATCTCTTGAGTTCGGCTGATTTTCTCTTTAGCCGTTTCTATGTCCCATCCATGTCTTATTGCTACTGCAGTAACTTTTTCAATGAGAGGATCTTCTATTTTTATTGCAAAAGCAGGACAACCTCTATGACCAAGGTCACCATAATACTCCTGACCACAGAATGAACAGTGGCGTGTCGTTACGACATCATCTCTCCAACACATATTTCACCTCACACATTAAGAACTGAAAGATAATATAATATAAAAAAGTTCTAATGTCCACCACGGGTCGTAGCCAAACAGAGCGCAGCCCCTCTCCGTTTGCAGACCATCTGCGTCGAGGGTAACACAATGCTTAAATTAATTGCGTAAAGTAACGAGGTTGCCACGCAACTTTTCGTTGATAATTTGTTTAATCCAACAAATTTTAGCCGGAAAATCCTGAATCTTAATGAAGGAGGAACGGATGCTAAAATTTGTTAAGCAAATTGAGATTAATTTAAGCATTTGTCCGAAGAAGACGAAGTCGTAAGCAAGTAGGTCGAAAATGGGGAGGGGCGGAGCGAGCTATTTATTCATCTTGCGTCTTATAAACGCCGGAATATCAAATTCTTCGTCATTCACCGAAGAATCTACGAGCTCTTTAACTGCGGGTGTGCTATTTATTTGAGGGCCGAGCTTCCTAGGAACAGTTTCAAACATATTTTGTCTTTCGCTCATGTTCGGCTTAGTAGCGCTTGGATAGCCATTATTAAATCCAGTGGCTACAACAGTAACTTTCAGTTCTCCTTTCTTGAGTTTGTCGTCTATTACCGCTCCAAAAATTACTTTTGCATCGGGATCAATGTGTTCTGTAATTATTCTAGCAGCCTCATTTATTTCGGCCATCGCCATATCAGTTCCTCCGGATACATTAAACAGCACTCCTCGGGCTCCATCTATTGAAACCTCAAGCAAAGGCGAGTTGATTGCCATCTTGGCAGCTTCTATGGCTCTATCTTCGCCGATTGATTTACCTATACCCATTAGTGCCGAACCGGAATTGGCCATAATTGTTTTAACATCAGCAAAATCAACATTGATTATTCCTGGAATAGTTATCAGGTCGGAAATGCCCTGAACACCCTGCCTCAAAACATCGTCTACTATCCCAAATGATTCCAGCAAAGGAGTTTTTCTATCTATAACCGACAAGAGACGGTCGTTAGGAATGGTAATCAAAGCGTCCACCTTGTCTCTCAAGACATTCCATCCGTCTTCAGCAATTCTTGATCTTTGAGGTCCTTCAAAGCTAAATGGCTTAGTAACTACAGCTACAGTGAGAGCTCCGACATCTTTTGCAATATCTGCGATTACTGGTGACGCTCCTGTTCCGGTTCCACCTCCCATTCCTGCTGTTATAAAAACCATATCCGCACCCTTTAAGGCGTTCATTATTTCTTCCTTAGTATCTTCGGCAGCTTGTTTACCTATTTCGGGATTCATTCCGGCACCAAGACCTCGAGTCAAACTTTTACCGATATGTATCTTGGTCGTGGCGGTGCTGTTATGCAAAGCTTGCGCATCAGTATTAATGGCAATAAATTCCACACCATGGATTCTGGCTTCAATCATTCTTGCCAAAGCGTTGCAACCTGAACCACCCACACCAACAACTTTTATCCTTGCAAACGTTTCAAATGGAGGTTTAATTATTTGTCCCATGTAGTCAATTAATTACTTAGTTATATGCGTATTATCATAAATAAAAAAGCCACGCAAGCAATCTATGCCTTGCTGTGGATAACTCTGTGAATAACCTAAGACATCCGAATCTCAAGTCTACGGAGAAAAATTCTTTAACCAACCCAAAACCTTGTTAAATAGGCCTCCGCTAGAAAATTGGCCACCCTTAGAACCCTTATTCCCATTAAATTCTTCATCTATGCCCCAACTTATCAATCCTACCGCGACAGCAAAAGAAGGATCATTTGTATTGTCGGCTACTCCGGATAGATTCAAGGGATTAGCAACTTTTACCGACAATCGTAATTTGTCTTTTACCATAGCTGCAAGGCCGGGTAAATTTGCTCCGCCTCCGGATAAAACTACACCTGCCGGAAGCATTCCTTTAGAAATCTTTTTTAGTTCATTAGCCACCATTTCCAATAATTCCTGAGCGCGCGCATCCACGACTCTTATTAATTGCTTCCTAGGAAGAACAAAATCTTTCTCCGCCATTAGTTCGGATAAATCTATATTCCCTCTTTTGCGCAGGTCTTCACCTTCCGAAGTCGCTCCGTGTTCAATTTTTACTTTTTCAGCAATATCCATTGAGGTTCTCAATGCAACAGCCAAATCGGATGTAATATGTTTTGAACCAATCGGCAAAACTACACTGTGAAGCAAATCGGCTTCCTCAAAGACGGTTAGAGTGGAAGTACCTCCGCCAAAATCAAGATTTAGAACTCCGTATTCTTTTTGGTTTTTATCTAAAACCGCAAGCGATGAAGCTAAGGGCGCAAAAACTAATCCGGACACTTCTATGTTATTTTCACTTATACACTTGGCTACATTTCTTAAATAAGGTGAGAGCCCGTCAATTATAAACACTTCCGCCTCAAGACGTACGCCTTTCATTCCTAACGGGTTTTTAACATATTCCGTTCCGTCCACAATATAGTTGCGCGGCAAAACATGAATTATCTCTCTATTGGCTGGCAAGCTCACAACCGATGCCGCCTGCAATACCCTATCAATATCGTTCTGAGATATTTCTCCGTCGGCGCGTGAAACAGCAATCACGCCCCTGGATATCTGAGTTTTAATATGAAGTCCATTTACGGCAAGGTAAGCTTTTTTAATATTGGTACCGGCCATTGCCTCGGCTCGTTGAACCGCCGTTCGGACATTTTCAATTGTTTCCTCCATATCAACCACCATACCCCGCCTTAAACCGTTTGAAACGGCGTTTCCTGCCCCTAAAATTTCGGCCGCTAAAGTATCCCGATCTATTTTTGCGATTACGACTTTAACCTGCGAGTTACCTATATCAATTCCGGATATTATATACGGTCGTGCCATAAATTTATATTTATCAGTTACCATTTACCAATAATTTACCATTTAATCATTGCGTCATTTTAAGAAAATTGATAAATGAAACAATGATAATTTAATGGAAATTGGAAAATGATAAATGGAAAATTCTAACCTATTTTAACTTTTCCAATATGAGACTTTCTAATTCAAACATTTTCTTTACATCTTTTTTTGACTTTTCGTGGTCATGACCGGTTAAGTGTAAAAACCCATGCACTGTTAACCATGCTAATTCTTTTTTCAAACTAATATCCTGTCTTTTTGATTCTTTAACCGCAAAAGGCAGACAAATAAAAATGTCTCCTAATGGCAGTATATCATGTTTTTTAAATCTCGACTCTTCCAATGGAAATGATAGTACATCGGTAACCTGATTTTTGTTCCGATACTTTTTGTTGAGTTCTTTTATTTTGGCTTCCCCTACCAAATTCAAACTTACCTCAATATTTTTATCTTTAATCTTTAATTCTTTTATCCCCGTATCTAAAACACCTCTGAAAAATTTCTCTCCGGGAGCTTTGCCTGAAGTATGATTTTTGAAAACAAGGTCTAACATCAGAAAGATTTTATCACAATAAAATAAAAACCGCTACGGATATAGCAGTTTTTATTTTTTATTTAGATAATTCTTCTTTTACCAGCCGGCTGACCACCTGTCCATCGGCTTTGCCTTTTACTTTGACCATTACTGCGCCTATCAACTTCCCCATTTCCTTAATATCCTTAATTCCTGTTTCGGTAATGGTTTTTTTAACCTCGTTTCTTATATCTTCTTCTGACATTTGCTCGGGCATATAGGTCATTAACATCTCGGCTTCTTTTTTTTCCTGTTCCGCTAATTCCGGCCGCCCGCCTTTTTCATATTGTTCTACAGAATCTTTTCTTTTTTTAATTTCTGTTGAAATAACCGCTACCACATCGTCATCGCTAAGTTCGCCTTTTTTTTCAATTTCTTTGTTTTTGATAGCCGATAAAACCATACCCAAAACCATCCGTTTTTTGCTGTCTCCGGATTTCAAAGCATCTTTTACGTCCTGTTGGAGTTTATCTTTAATCATAATTTTTAGAACGCAGCTGGCTTAACCAAATTCAAGGCAAATCCGAGCATTGCGACGAGCCATAGTAAACTATGGTGAGGAGCAAGCGGAAGATTTAACGAAGAAGTTGGTTAAGAGCGTACTCGCCGTAGTTTAGGCGAGAGCGACCAGCAAGTTATAAATCTAATTTCTGTTTCATTTTGCGTTTCTCTTCGTCAAAAGTATCTTCGTCATATTTTCCTAATTTTTCTAATTTCCTTCTTAATTCGCTCAAATGCAAACCCATAATAGCGGCATTCTTTTCTTTTCTTTCGGTTTGTTTCTTTTCCCTATGCTGAGATTTCTTAGCCTTAATCAAAACTCCGCTTTGCTGAACAAAACGGTTAAAACGCCTCAATAAGCTTCCTACGCTTTCATTTGGTTTTCGTTTAACTTCAACCATAAACTTCCTCCTTTCTAAAAAGAGTATACCCCATTAATAACTTTTTTTCAAGGAGTTTATTTTACGATTTTGGGACCGAGAGGTTTACCGCCGAGGAGATGGATGTGGAGATGAGGTACTAGCTTACCGCCATGCACGCCTTCGTTAATGATAAGCCGGTAGCCTTTCTCGTGGACACCTAATTGCTTGGCGACTTTTTCGGCGACAAGAAGCGCCTTGCCCAACAATGGCGCATCCCCCTGGGTAAAGTCATGGAGAGCCTCAAAATGCTTTTTAGGAATAACCAATACATGCACCGGCGCTTCCGGATGAATATCGTTGATTACCAAAAAATCCTCATCCTGCCAGACAACATCTGCTTTCAGTTCACCGTTTATTATTTTGCAGAAAACATCGGTTATCATGAAAAGCATTGACCAATTACCATTTGCCAATGATTTACCATTTTAACATTGAGTCATTTTCTTGAAATGATAATTGAAACAATGATAATTTAATGGAAATTGGAAAATGATAAATGATAATTACGCCTTTAGGCGTTTCTTCACTTCATCCACTATCTTTTCCAAGGGAATAGTTTCCTGAATTCCCGTATCCATTTCTCTCAAAATTACTGTATCGTCCAAAGCTTCTTTTTGTCCGAATATCAGAGCAAACTTAACTCCCAATCTGTTAGCAATTCTTAATTGTGATTTGATGCTGTCACGGCCCAATGAAGACTTAGCTTCTACGCCAGCTTTCCTAAATGATTCAAATAGCATAATACTTTTTCTTTTGGCTGCCTCTCCAAGCTGAACCAGAAAAACTTTAGGCCTCGGCTTAATTTCCGGAACGTTAACATTCTTCTCTTTAAGCTCAAGAATTATTCTCTCTATACCCAATGCCCATCCGGCTGCCGGGGTTTTTGAACCGCCCAAAAGTTCCACCAACTTATCATAGCGTCCTCCTCCGGATAAGGTAGATTGAGAACCGATATTTTCCTCTGGCAAAATTTCAAACACAGTTCTTGTGTAGTAATCTAAACCTCTCACCAAATGCGGATTCAATATATAAGGCACCTTAGCCTCGTCTAAGAATTCCAAAACATGCTTGAAGTGCGCATGGCATTCTTCATCCAAAAAATCCACAAACTGGGGAGCTTCTTTGGAAATCTCCTTGCAGGCTTCTTCTTTGCAGTCAAGCAACCGTAAAATATTTTCCTTAAATCTCACTTTGCAATTTGAGCAAGTTTTTTTGAGGCGATTTTTATAATAATCTTTGAGGGCCTTAAGATACGCGGGTCGGCAACCCTGGTCGCCGATACTGTTTATGTGAACATTATATCCCCTCAATCCCAAACTTTCTATAAATTTATAAGCCAAAAATATTAATTCCGCATCTACCGCTTCAGAACTATCACCAATGGTTTCAACCCCCAATTGATAAAACTGTCTATATCTTCCCTTTTGTGGCTGGTCGTGTCTAAACATGGGGCTTACATAATAAAGCTTAACGGGATGAGGCCTTACATTCATGCCATTTTCAAGATAAGCTCTGATTACCGGAGCAGTTCCCTCAGGCCGTAAAGTTAAGCTGTCCCCTCCCTTGGTTCTTAAGGTATACATTTCTTTCTGAACAATATCGGTTGACTCCCCCACAGCACGGAGAAATAAATCAGTTGATTCTAAAACCGGCGTCTCAATTCTTTCAAAACCATAAAACTCCAGCAGATTCTCTGCTTTTTTCAAAATATAACGCCAATATTTCTGGTCTTCAGGAAGTATATCCTGCATTCCTTTCGGCGCCTGTATACTTCTTTCTTTTTTAGATTTAGACATGAGTGGTTAATATACTACGGATGGGATTTTAATTGTTTTAGTAATCGGCCAGGGTCGTAGAAATGCGGTACCGGTTATTAATGATTTATTGACCGGGCCCCAGCGTCTTGAATCAGAGCTTTGAAGACGATTATCGCCCAAAACAAAGTATTCATTGTCGTCTAATTTGATAATGGAATTGCCGAGAGTTCTCTGTTCTGGAGCCAAATAACCTTCATTGAGAACGAACCCCTGGGGCTTGTCTTTATTGTAAATTGTAACCGTGTTGTCTTTTATCGCTATAGTCTCGGACGGAAGCCCGATTATTCTTTTTATAAAAAACTGTGATTGCTCTAGAGGATATCTAAAAATTACCACATCGCCCCTTTCCGGATTACCAAAACGATAACTTATCTCATTAACTAAAATATAGTCGCCATCTTCGAAATTGGGTTCCATAGAAGCACCTTTCACAAAAAACGGCTGTACCAGATAATACCTTATTGGAAGAATGATGGCAAGCGAAATAACAATAACCTTAATTGTTTCCCAAACAAAGGCGAGAATATCTGATTTTACGCTTGGAGTTTGCGGAATTTGTGGTTCCTCTTCATTCATACGCTATACTTTACTATATTTTTTCGTTCAATTCAAATAGGCGCTCGGGCATGTTATTTTTCTGTGATAATTTTAGCTCCCCAGCCATATATCCCCGACTCAATCAATAATTCCACAGCTTCTAAAGCTCAACCCTAACCCATTCTCGGGCACGGCATAAATTCCTGCTGAAATTTTGCCTCGTACTCGTTCCAGTCGAACTCCGTAAGTCCCTCTAATGGATTAGGGTTTCGCTTTTTAGTTTTAGATGTGTTGCTGGCTCGCTTAAACATACCCCAGATTAATCAAATGACAGAAAAATAAAATGCCCTCGTTTAAGTTTTTTAAAATAAAAAAGCGGGCGAGTTCATCGCACCGCTTTAATTAAACATATAAAACCAAACGGAGAAAGATACCGCCAAACCCCCAATAACAAATACCATTTGGATTCCTCCCAGCACCCAAACCCCCACTCCCAAAAGTACAATATTCTGCCAAAATCCCTCTGGATTTGCGAAAGATTTTACTCCCAAGAAAATCCATGTAGGAATTAGGGCAAGTACCCAAATAAAAACCGTAGCAATGAGGGCAAGGATAACTTTCATTGTTATACTCCTGATTTTAAAACAAAAGAACCATAAGTAGTCTAATAATATATCCGCCAAAAGTCAAGGGGTCTAAATTTTTGCATTTTTTTGATAAACCCCTATTATTATATCCATGGCTTCAATAAAATTAATCATCGGCCTTGGAAACCCAGACGAGGAATATCAGAATACCCGCCACAATGTGGGATTTATGTTTTTGGATTATCTGGCCAAAAAAATTGATACCAATGACTTTTCTGCGGACAAAAAAATGAATGCCTTAGTTTCTAAATCCAAAATTGAGAAAACCTCTGTGGTGTTAGTAAAACCACTCTGCTATGTGAACAAGAGTGGCGAAGTTGTATCTAAGCTGGCTAAATTCTATAAAATAAAACCGGCAGATATTATTGTTATTCAAGACGACTTAGATATTGAATTTGGGTCGTTCAAGAATTCTTTTGAGAAAAATTCGGGTGGCCACAAGGGCGTTCAATCAATCATCAAAGCCCTGAAAACAAACAAGTTCTATCGCCTGCGTATTGGTACCTCCGTCAGATCCCTCCTAAAAGCCCGCGAACAATCAGATAAAAAACGGGACGCATTCGTGATGGACTTCGTCCTCGCTAAGTTTTCCCCAAAGGAACAAGACGTTATTAAAAAGATGTTTCCAGAGATATGCAACAGACTCCTGTCATTGTTGAACCAGAAATAAAGTCAAAAACAGAACTCCTCGCGTTCGAGTCAAGATTGAGACAAACGCGAAGCCCGAACTGAGCCATAGTAGAGCTATGGCGAAGGAGGACTGGAGCGTTTAACGAAAAGATTGGCCGAACCTGAAAGGCAAAAGCCACGGTTAGCCCCGTATTTGTGGGGGCTCCGTGGCTTTTGCGCGAGAGTTCTCTACTACTCTTCTATTCTCCTTCTTAAGTCCCCTATCATTTGTTCGGCGTGCTTTACTCCTCCAAGACCAAAGGCTAAACCTATGGCCAAAGCGCTTGCTGCAATCAAGCCCGTAATAACTATTTTTATAATATCACTGGCGACTTGCAACTGGGCCAAAGCAATCAATAAAGAAAAGACGACTACGGACCACTTGGTTAAAGCTCCCAAAAAGTTGGCCGACATAAGACCGGCTGCTTTTACAGATGCCTTTACGAATCCTTCCGAGAATTTCGCTACCAAGATACCGATTAAGAGGATAACAGCCGCAACAATTACATTCGGGAGATAAAATACGACAGTTTTCAAAAAGTCGGAAACCTGTACTAATCCCAAAATGTTTGTCGCCGCCATCAAGAACACTACCACGAAGAACCATTTTACCAATTCGTAAAATAGCATCGGGGTGTCTAATTTAAATCCGCTTCTCTCCCAGGCTTGCCTAAAGCCAACCTTACTTAAGGCACTGTCTACATGCAATATTTTTACAACATGATAAGCCAATTTGCCGAGCAATTCGGCAATAAGCCAACCAACCAAAAATACGACAACAGCCGCGATAAATTGCGGCAGGAAAAGGGCTACCCCTCCCCAAAGGGTCATTAATGAATTTCTAACAATATCTGATGCTGCTACTACTTCAAACATAACAACACCTCCCTTCCAAAAACCTTCTTATTTTCACCTATAAAGTATAACACTTAGAGAAACCTCGCTATCAACAGGGCCACAATATTTGCCACTTTAATCATTGGGTTAATCGCTGGGCCGGCGGTGTCTTTGTATGGGTCGCCGACTGTGTCTCCTGTTACAGCCGCTTTGTGAGCATCAGAACCCTTGCCACCATGACTTCCGTCTTCAATAAGTTTTTTGGCATTGTCCCAAGCTGCTCCCCCGGAAGTCATAGAAATCGCAACAAACAATCCTGTAACAATCACTCCGACGAGTAATCCGCCGAGTGCTTCTGGTCCAAGAATAAATCCGACAAGAACAGGAACAACTATAGGAATAAGTGCTGGCACTATCATTTCACGCAATGCCGCTTTGGTCACAATATCAACGGCGGTAGAATAATCCGGTTTGGCGGTTCCTTCCATAATTCCTTTTATTTCTCTGAACTGTCTGCGCACCTCATCAACCACTGCTCCCGCCGCTTTTCCAACAGATTGCATTGCAAGTGAACCAAATAAATACGGCATCATTCCTCCGATAAATAGTCCGATAAGCACTCTTATATCAGAAAGTTCAAAGACAACAGTTCTTCCAAATTCCGAAAGTTCTTGTGTGTATGCAGAAAAAAGAACCATCGCCGCTAGTCCCGCTGAAGCAATGGCATATCCTTTTGTAACCGCTTTGGTTGTATTACCAACAGCATCAAGAGCGTCAGTATGTTCACGAACTTCTTTTGGTAAGCCCGCCATTTCAGCAATTCCACCAGCATTATCAGTGATAGGGCCAAAAGAATCTATTGCCAAAATAAGTCCAGTCAAAGAAAGCATGCTTATGGTAGCTAATGCAATTCCATATAACCCAGCCACTGAGTAAGCAGTGAACATGGCGCCAGCAATTACAATTACAGGCAACGCAGTTGATTCCATTGAAACAGCCAATCCAGCAATAATATTTGTACCATGACCCGTGGTTGATGCTTGAGCAATTTTTTTAACTGGGCTGAAACTTTTTGAAGTATAATAATCTGTTATCAAAACCATGAGAGCTGTGACAATAATACCAATCAATAGTGACCAGAATAATTCTATGCTCGTGACGTCACCAATAGTCATGTTTCTTGTAATCCAATAAAATAATCCAATAAGAACGACAGCAGTAGTAGCAAGTCCCTTATAAAGGGCTGTCATGATTCCTCCAGTTAATTTAACAAACAAGGAACCGATGATTGAGGCAAAAACACCAAGAGCTCCAATGAGTAATGGAAACTCGACAACCGAAGCGACGTTCCCAAACAATAAACTACCGAGCAACATTACTGACAAGGCTGAAACAACATAAGTTTCAAAAACATCAGCTGCCATACCTGCGCAATCGCTCACGTTATCCCCCACCTGATCAGCAATGACTGCAGGATTTCTCGGATCATCTTCAGGAATTCCAGCTTCAACTTTACCAACCAAGTCAGCTCCAACATCAGCGCCTTTAGTAAAAATACCGCCACCTAATCTGGCAAACACAGAAATAAGGGATGCGCCAAAGCCCAAGCCGATAAGTGATTTCACATCACCTGACCACCAATAAAAAGCTGTGAGTGATAATAAAGCCAAACCGACTACAAAAAATCCAGTGACAGCACCACCCTTAAAGCCCATATCAAAAGCACGAGCCAAACCATGTTTAGCTTCTTCAGCCACGCGAGCGTTGGCTCTAACCGCTATCATCATACCGATATATCCCGCCAAAGCCGATGCAACCGCACCAACAACAAATCCTGCCGCGAGTGTAAAACCAAGCCACTTCCACAATATTAAAACGGCAACTATTCCAACAAAAAAGACCGTTCTGTTTTGTCTTTTTAAATAGGCCGATGCGCCTTCCTGAATCGCCTTCTGAATAGCGATCATTTTTTCGTCCCCTGCCGACTTCTTTAAAACACCCCAAATCAAAAACGCGCCATATCCAAGTGACGCCCCCGACGCTAACAGAGAAAGTGGTAATGTATTCATGAAAGTTATTATACAAAAATTGATAGCTTTTTCAATTTGACATTTCCCATAAATTGATTATAATAAACTAAGTTAAATTTGGACATTAAAAACGAGGCGATGTGGTCACAATAGCATTGGGGGTAATGGGCTATTTTGTTACTGGTTATACTGTAGGAAAGGTCGCAAATAGCGAGTATTTCAATAATACCCCAACCAAAGAGCTGGGCCCCTTCAGAAAGTTAAGACGCCTTCTTCTTTTTCCATTTAATTACCATAGGTGGAATGATCGAGAAAGAGGCAACAGCATACAAGAAGGTCCTTGTCTAAGATCCAGTGAAATGTCCAGTATGTCAGCTAGCGAAGAGTCCCGAGAACTTTATTGCAGGGTGACTACCTTTTTTTGGCCCTTGAAGTTAATTCCGGTCATAATGGGCACCGCCGAATTACTATTTTTCGGTGTTGTAAAAACTGCTTATTGTATAGCATCTATCCCTAGCCAGGGTGTGGCCTGCTTAGGCACAGGGATAAAAAGCATCGGGAAAGTAAAAAGAAAATTTTTACCCGCAGCCTTAGGGCCTACCGATCCCTTTACACAGATTGACGAGATTGGGTCATTTCTGGATACCGTCGGAAAACAAAGAAGTTCTTTGTATGCCCAAAAAACAAATCTTGAAAAAGAAATCGATGAATTGGATGGAAATTTAAATACCTGGCGGACTTTCCTGTCAAAACCAGATGACCCAAATCATATCCAAATAAAAGAGATTGTTGAAGCTCTTGCAAAAGAGGCAGATAAACGCCGAACAAGAGTTGCCGATTTAATCGAAGCTATCAACACCCTCTCGGATAAAGAGCGTCAGCTCAAAGACCATGTCGCAAAATTGAGCCAGTGCAAGAAAACATCGGCTTCGGGCATCCCCATAACCAGTAACTCGGGAGAAGGCCTCCTTAAAGACGACAGCGTTGCGGTTTTGGCCAGAACTGTCATGTCCTCTGCACAATCATGTATGGCTGAATGCCAAGAATTAACAGGGAAACAATTTTAGTCATCCGGAATTTATTCCGGATTTTTTGTTATTCGAAACAGCGCTCCGCCTCATCCATGTTTTTATTATTCCAAAACTTTAACCCCCGACTCATTAGCCAAACTAATTAATCTTTCCAAATACTCTAGTCCTTTTTTCTTTTTATATTCGTCTAGCTTTTCTATTGATTCTTTTAATTTATGGGGGCTAAAATTGGCCATATAAGTTTTTCCCCATGGATTAATACTGTCAACATAAACCAAATTGCCATTATCATCTCGCATAACATTTTTATAATAAGAATCTACTCCAACCCCTAAATCTTCTTCGAGCTTATTTACAAAAAGTCTAATCTCCTTCAATGTTTCCGGGTCGTAATTTATCTTTTTCCAAAACTTCCATGAATTTTGTTTTACTTTTGAGTTTATAGTGACATTGGGATCAGAATAGGATGCATGAATATCTCTTATATTATCTGGCAAAAGAATATGTAAAATTTTTGTCAAATAAAACCTTGCCTTGGTTTTTAATTCTTCTTCTTTTTTTTCATGAAAAATTCCGATTACATGATCGGGGTTATTTAAATCTTCATATACGGTCCTTTCTGCTCCCTCGCCCAACTTTTTACCTTTATTTATTCCGATTTTTTCCATATTTTATTCCACTTCAAACAAAGCACTGAGGGAAATATTTGCTATGAGACTGGAGTGTCTAGGGTATCTATTTTTTTGACTTCTTCTTTTTCCCCTATTTCAACTACATTTTTGACGCGGTCCACCATTAGTGAGAGGCGTTTTTCGGAAGAGTCGTAGGCGGATTTGGTATTTTCAATATGTTTGCCAAGTTTCTGGAAATCTTCGGCAAGTTTACCACCGTCGGTGGCGATTCGTTCAAGGCGCTTCATGATGTCTTTTGTCTGTTTGTTGAATTCCACATCCTTGAACCAATGGCGGATGGCCGAAATTGAAAGCGCAAAAGTATTTGGCGAAACCAAGAAAACTCTTTTTGAACGGGCATAGCTGGGAATATCTACGTCTTTAATATTATTGATGACTTCGTAGTAGACAGTCTCGGCCGGCACATACATCAAGGCAAGATCTGTCGTCCCTTCCGACGGTAAGAGATATTTAGATGAAATCTCGTCTATTTTCTTTTTTACGTCAGAATAAAATGCCTTGCGATGAATTTCTTTTTGAATGTCATTATCAGCATTAACAAGTTTTTCAAAATTTTCCCAATTGAATTTGGAATCAATTGGCAGAATAAGTCCGTTTGGAAGATTCAAAACGGCATCAACCGCTTCGCCAGATTTGAAATAATGCTGGAGAGCATACATATCTTTGGAGAAATACTGGTTAAGTGCCGCTTCAAGCGATGCTTCGCCCCAGATACCGCGAAGTTTAGGCGATTTAAAAATATCCTGGAACGAGGAGACGCTTTTTACGGATTCATGCATCTGTTTCATATTCTCCTGAATCTGAGTCATATTCTGAGTAAAACTCTGAACCTGTTGACTTACTGTTAGTGTTGCCCGCTCTGAAGCCTGCCGGCTTCGTTCAAGCTGTTCATTGATTAGTTGAGACACCGTTGCGCTCGCTCTATCCGACGCCTCACGATTTTGTGTAAGCTGACTCGACACGATTTGCGAAAGCGCGTCAAAGCGCTGGTGGAGTACCAGATATTTTTCATCGGGTTCTTGTTTCTTGGGCTTCATCATCATATAAACATTGATGCCCAACAAAATCAGGGTCGCGGATGAAACAACAAAAATTAATACGGAGATTGAGGTCATTAGTGTATATTATGTCAGAATTGTCTGAATGGCAAAGGTGGACCCACGGAGAATCGAACTCCGGTCTCCGCTTTGCAAAAGCGGTGTTCTACCGTTTAACTATGGGCCCGAATGAGGATGGGGGAATGCTCGCATTCACATCATCCGAGTGAGGCGCCCATACAAAGTATGGGCCCTCTCGGAGTGGGCTCCCTTTTAAGTCGCCCGCGAGGGGCCCCAACAAAGAAGTCCCTTTCTGAATGCTTCCGAGAGATTTGTTTCTTTTTGGGGACACGCGCCGGCGACTAATTGGGAACTCCGTTCACAACTGGAGCAAAGCTCCAGCCTTTATCTTAACAAAATTATCTGTTATATTATAACACGGTTTATTGACATTTTAAAGAGGTCCCCAATGATTACAATAACACTAATTGCCGCTAAAAATCTTAGGGAATTGATAGCCGAAGAAAATAAGGGCATAGAAATCCCGCAAACTGCAGGTTTGCGTTTATATGTTCAGGGCGGAGGCTGTTCAGGATTTCAATATGGATTAATGATAGAAAAGGAACCCACGGAAAATGATAACGTTTTTGAATCCAACGGCATCAAAATTTTCATTGACCCAATCAGTATAAATTACGTGAGAGGTGCTGAAGTTGATTTCATTGAAGAGAGTGGCGGATTTACAATTAAAAAAAACCCTAATGCCACATCAACTTGTGGTTGCGGGCAATCGTTCAATACAGAGTAAGATCAAATGATTACCGTAACACTCGAAGCGGCAAAACGTCTTAAAAAGATACTCGATAAAAATCAGTCCAACAACCCTGAAGCTGGTATACGCTTAGCTATAAGAGCCGGGGGTTGTTCCGGATTTGTTTATATCCCCCTGACCGTAACTGCCAAACCGCATCCTCACGACAATGTCTTTGAATCAAACGGAATCCGCATTTTTGTAGATCCAAAGAGTTTGGTTATCGTCAAAGGCACAGAAATTGACCACACCGGAAATTTGCTTGATGGATTTGTGTTTAACAATCCCAACGCCAAAAATAATTGCGGCTGCGGAACTTCATTTGAAATCAAATAAAACCCGTTTACAACGGGCTTTTTATTTGGTAAAATTCGGTATAATTTTCAATAGCCTTGGGTGCGTAGTTCAGTGGTAGAACGCGTTCCTGATAAGAACGAGGCCGTAGGTCCGATTCCTACCGCACCCACAATAATATAAAAATCCCCTTGCGGGATTTTTATATTTTGGTGCGGAGCGAGCAAACTGCTTTGCTCGCGTTGGGAATCGGAAGCCGGAGCATGTCGCTGAAGCGACGCGAGGCGGGGCCGCGACCTTGCGAAGCAAGAGTTGTGGCCGATTCCTACCGCACCCACCTTGTAGCATAAACCCTCTTTAAGGGTTTATGCTTTATCTCAAAAACCCTTGCCAAAATTACCATTATATGGTAACATTAAACCATCAGGTATTTGCCCGAATATGAGCGAAGAAACCCAAAAACTTAATCAGGTCAATGATTCACTAAAGAAAAAATTCAAAGATAGAAAATTAGTCTTTGGAAGTGGTTTTCCGACTGCAAAAATTGTATTCGTGGGCGAAGCTCCCGGCCAAGATGAAGAAAAAGAGGGCAAGCCGATTGCAGGATATAAACAAAAATTACTTCACCAACTCTTAAAAACTGCCGGAATAAACAAGAACAAAGTTTATTTCACCAATGTTCTAAAGTATTATCCTTCAGCTTTAAAAGTCCCTACCGCTAAAGAAATAAAATCTTACGTTCCGTTTCTAAAGGAAGAGTTAAAAACTATCAATCCCCTCCTTGTCGTAACTCTTGGAAATATGGCCCTAAACGGAATAGGAATGAGACAGCCCTTAGACAATGTCCACGGCCGGACATTCAACTTGGGAAGTTACGAACTTTTGCCGACATTCCACCCCGACCACGCATTGAAAGACCCTCAAATTAAAACATTACTACAACTTGACTTCGTAAAGTTAAAGAAATTACTTGACTCAAAAGAGGCATAAAAATCCCACCGCTCGGTGGGATTTTTATTTCTTTCTCGCAATTACTTTTTTTACAGCTTCTTTTATTGAGCCGACTCCCATTCCAAATGCTTCTACTAATTCTTCCGGCTTTCCGGACTCTCCAAAACGGTCATGAACGCCAATGTATTCCTGCGGGACGGGGTAATTGCGAGATAGTACTTCGGCGACAGCAGAGCCTAGACCGCCGGCTATCTGATGCTCCTCCACCGAAACCACCGCACCGGTTTTCTGAGCCGCCTCAATAATAGTTTTTTCGTCTATTGGTTTTACTGTATGGGAATTTATAACCATGCATTCTATCCCTTCGCCGACTAACTCCTCTGCTGCAATCAAAGCATTGTGGAGCAACATTCCGCAACCAACGATAACAGCGTCTTTTCCGTCTCTATATATTTCAGCCCTGCCGATTTCAAATGGCGTATCTTGGGTTGTAAAAACCGGTGACTTAGCTCGTCCAAGACGGATATATGTCGGCTGACCATTAAACGCCGCTGCAAAAATTGCTTTTTGCGCTTCAATCGCATCACACGGCACTACCACAACCATTCTTGGAATAACACGCATGAGAGCAATATCCTCAAGCGCTTGATGCGTCGCGCCATCCGGTCCTACCGATATCCCGGCATGGGAACCGGCAATCTTAACCGGAACATTATTTATGCAAATATTAGTTCTTATTTGTTCGTTATTACGCCCCGGACTGAATGTCGCATACGAAGCTATAAACGGAATCTTTCCGTAATTTGCCATACCGGACGCAACAAGAGCCATGTTCTGTTCTGCTACACCAACCTGTATAAATCTCCCCGGAAATTTCTCAGCAAACCAGTGGGAATGGGTTGACTCGGTCAAATCGGCACAAAGAACAACGACTTTGTCGTCTTTCTCTCCAGCTTGAACAAGCCCCTTGCCATATCCCTCACGGGTCGCGGCCATTTCTATTTTGGATTTATCCAAAATATTTTCTACTAATTTTGCGTTGGAATTTAACATCTTACTAATTTCTAATTATCCTAATTAACCTAATTGACCTAAAAATTTTAGATCAATTAGAATAATTAGACCAATTAGGTCAATTTTATTTGCATCGATCGCAATCTCCACACTTACAATCTCCTTCGTGGCTACACACCATCTTACTACCTTCCATTTTATCGCCCATTCCCATTCCCCACTTGCAGCATCCGCAAAGCTTAGTACTGAATGCCATCAAACTTAAAACCACCACCGACCAAGCCCAATATAACGGGTCAAATCCCCAAAAGGCTCTTCCAGCTAAGCTTCCCCAAAAAAATAAAACACCGGCAACCCAAACCAATACCATTAACACCATGTTCACTATGTGATGAGGGCATTTACAATTACCATGCATATTTTTTAAAAACTTTTTTAATTAATTTAACTAAATTATTTCGACCGGGCCAATGCCCCTATTGATGTTCACTCTCTATTTTACCCTTCAATGTTCTAAGTTCAGCTAAAAATTTCTGGGACTGTTCCGTCTTTTTAAAAACATCCTCCGGGCCGGAACCAGGCGGTATGCCATGCCATCGATAATCAAATTCAATTTCTTTTATTCCTTTTCCCGGTACAGTATGGGCAATAACCATAGTCGGTTTTTCAAATATCGCTTTTGTTTCTTCAATTGTATCAATAAATTGCTCTATATTATGCCCATCTACTTCAAGAACATGCCAGTTGAACGCTTCATATTTTGCTCGAAGATTTTCAAGAGGCATCACATTCTCAGTCATGCCGTCTATCTGGATGTTATTTCTATCAATAACAGCCGTCAAATTACTTAATTTATATTTTCCGGCAAACATTACTGATTCCCAAGTAGAACCCTCCTGTTGTTCTCCGTCGGACATCAAGCAATAAATACGAAACTTTTTATTGTCCATGCGAGCAGCATAAGCATATCCAGCTGCTTGGCCAAGACCGGAACCCAATGGTCCCGAAGTTGTTTCCATCCCAGGTAATCGTTCCCTTTCAGGATGCCCTTGCAAACGTGAACCAAGCTTGCGAAGTGTTTTCAATTCTTCAATGGGAAAATAGCCTGCCATTGCCATCAACACATAGCGTATCGGCGTAATATGACCATTTGAAAGTATGAGTCGGTCCCTATCGGGCATCTCTGGATTCTTCGGGTCGTGATTTAAAACGTGAAAATACATGGCCGTAAAAATATCGGCCATCCCCAACGGCCCCGCCGTGTGCCCCGACCCCGCTGCGGTCAAAGATTCAATCAAAAGCTCCCGGGCCTCATTCGCTTTCATTTCGAGTTCTTCAATTTTGGTTTCAGAAATATATTGGGACATTAAATTAGCGAATATGTCCGGGCAGTTATATTCATAAAAGGAAACAAGTATTTTTCTAAACTAGATAGAGTCGTTCCGTATTCATGACCACCAAGCACGGCATCGCAAAAAAATTCCTTGAAACGGCCAAGCTCTAGCAATCGGCCATTCCAGCGTCGATCTTCTATGGTCAGGTCAATTAACTCCATGGCTCGCTTAACCGCGCCTTCAAAACGGCTGTTGTCTTTTTCCTGCCAAGTAGCCGCCCGACCGACTTCTGAACCGATATTGGCCATTTGTTCGGCCAACGGAAGCGTGTGCCAGCGATTTTCAGATACATTACTCATGCGATAAGTTTGTGGATGATATTTTTTATTTTATCTTGTATTTCCGGGGAATCCACACCACGACTACGATTCCCAAGATCGGGTTTTAAGTTAATCATAGAATCAAACTCAATCATATCATTCCCCATCTTTTCGGGATATAAATTAATACCCCAGATATCTTTGCTCTTAGATTGAAACTGTTCAACTAATTTAAGGGCTTCGTCAATGTGCAACTCCCCTCCTAAAACCATAATACCTTTTTCTATATCCACCGCGCCTTTTACCAAATCACCATAACGCTCCAAGGCAATTTTTTTAAGTTCATCTCTGGAGATAGGTTGTTCAATAATATGAAGTTCGGACATGTTATTTTATATACAACTTCTTCACTTTTTTACTTGCCCGCCCGTAGCTTCAGCGAAGGAGGGTCATCAATATGTTAGGACATTTATTGATTGAGTTCACTTAATCGCTGATAGAGTTCTCTTTTACGAAGCTCGGCATCAGAAATCTCTTTTTGACTTTTAATTTTTTGATTATCTAATGTGTCTTGAAGTTGAATCAGTTCCTGATCACATTCTTCTCCTGACATCTCTGAAGCAGGTTTTCTTGTCTCCCAATACCTTTTATAGTCAAAAGTTTTTATTTCTTTCATAAATTTTGAGCAACCTTGAGTACGTGATCAACTAAACTATTCGTATACCCAAACTCATTATCATACCAGGAATAGACACAGCAGAGGTCGCCATCAACAACTTTGGTCAGGTTTAAATCGGCCACGGCGGCGTGAGGTTCGCCAATGATATCAGATGAGACCAGCTGGTCGGTCGTCGTTTTAAAAATCCCCTGCCAGCGCGATTCAGCCTCGGCGGATTTTAAGATTGCATTAATTTCTTCAACTGTTGTTGGTCGTTCGGCCACAAATGTAATCGCCGAAATTGAACCACTGGCGACTGGCACCCGCAAAGCAACGCCATCAAACTTACCCACCAAAGATTTAACCGCTCGGGCCACAGCAATCGCGGCACCGGTGGTGGAAGGTATAATGTTAATCGCTCCCGCCCGACCTCGACGAAAATCCGCACCTTTGGTCGGTCCATCCACCAATGCTTGGGTAGCAGTATAACCATGAGCGGTATTGAGAAATGCTTTTTTGATACCTAATTTTTCAGAAATAATCTGCATCACTGGTGAGGCAGAGTTGGTGGTACAAGAGCCATTGGATGATATCGAACAAGTCTTTAAATCTTCTTCGTTCACCCCCATCAGTACCGTCTTCGCATCAGCTGAATCTTCATCTTTCGCTGGCGCGGTAATAACCACGCGCTTCGCTCCCGCCTGTTTGTGGACTGCCGCTTTTTCATAACTTTCAAATACACCAGTAGCTTCAACTACAATATCAACGCCCAACTGTCCCCACGGAAGTTTAGTCGCGTCTTTTTCTTGCAGAAATTGATATAACTTGCCATCAACTATAAGTTTATTGTCTGCAACTGAAACTTCTTTATCATAATTTCCGTAGACCGAATCATGTTGCAGAAGATAAGCCAAATCACCTAAATCACCCAAATCATTTATCGCGACAATCTCCAATTCTGGCTTAGTTATCGCTAATTTAAAAAATGCCCGTCCTATCCGCCCGAATCCGTTTATCGCTACCTTTGTCATGTGTTAATTTTATAGCAATTTTGCCACAGGAGCAAATGACCTTCTGTGTATTTCGCAAGGGCCAAGAGCGATCAATTGGGCCTGATGACGTTTGGTCCCATAGCCCTTATGCTTTTCAAAATCATAGCCGGGGTAACGTTTAGCCATTTTGGTCATGAGCTTATCACGGTAAACCTTGGCGATGATAGAAGCGCAGGCAATCGCAAATATCTTCCTGTCCCCTTTCACGATAGCCCTCTGCTCATAATCAATGCCTTTAATTTTTGTTTTACCGTCAACCAAGACAATAGTTTTTAAATCAAAGTTAGGTTTTAATTTTTTTATTGCATTTTTCATCCCCAGCCGGGCGGCCTGATAAATATTTATTTTGTCTATAATTTTCGGCGAAATAGACGAAATGGCATAAACAAGGTCTTTTTCTTTCAATAACTCTGCTGAAAACTTTTCCCGTTGGTGGGGCAATAACAATTTGGACTCGCGCAACCATTCAAGTTTTTTATGATGTTTATTATAGAAATGATTAGTCATCGCCACAGCACACACCACTACCGGCCCAGCTAAGCATCCCATCCCCACTTCATCCACGCCAAAAATATATCGGTAGCCGGATTTGAATAATTTTTTCTCCAGAGTTTTATGCGGTAGTTTCATTTGATTAATTGATACAAAGCAATCCCAACCGCCACTGATACATTCAAACTCTCTTTTTTTCCATACATAGATATGGAAATTTTTTTATCACAATATTTTAAAATTTGCGGACTCAATCCATTTACCTCATTACCAACCACCAGCGCTAACGGGAATTTGGATTTAAATTTAAACAAATCCGTACTTTCTTTGGTCTGTTCAAGAGCTACAATATTTATTTTGTCTTTTTTGAGCTTTCCGAGTAATCGCCATGTATCTTTGCAATATTCCCAGTCGACGAATTCCTCTGCACCCAAAGCTGTTTTGGATATTTTTTCATGCGGAGGCGTAGGAGTAATTCCACAAAGATATATTTTGGAAACTCCAACTGCATCTGCCGTACGAAAAATAGAACCGACATTTTCTCGGCTTCGAATATTACACAAAACTAAGTGGATTTCTTTTTTCATGAAATATGGTATATTTGTACCATGAACAACAATTTTAAACCACTCATTTGGTCAGGGACAGCGGTTTTAGTGATACTTGCAATCTTTTTGCTTGCAAGCACAAATAAGGTCGTAAATACGGCCGCCACAACAAATACAGTGTCCTTTAGTGGCGAAGGCAAAGTGGTAGCTAAGCCAGACATAGGAAAGATTAATCTTTCAATAGTTACAGATGCCCTAACATCAAAAATCGCCCAAGACGAAAATTCAAAGAAATCAAAAGCTCTTACAGATTATTTGAAAAAACAAAATATTGACGATAAAGATGTTAAAACAACCGGCTACAACATCTATCCCCAGTACAGGTATCCCCAGTACGGCGGTCAGCCAACTATTACCGGCTATCAAGTAAATCAGTCAATGGAAGTCAAAATCAGAGATTTAGACAAAGTTAGCAATATTCTTGATGGAGTTGTTTCAGCAGGAGCAAATCAGGTTAACGGATTAAGTTTTGAAATAGATAATCCAGATGCTTTAAAATCTGAGGCCCGAGCAAAAGCCATTGCAGATGCAAAAAATAAAGCCAATGAACTAAAAAGCCAAGTCGGAATATCACTCGGTAAAATAGTAAACTTTTCAGAAAACACTGGCGGTTATCCTGGCCCGATATATTATGACGCCAAAGGAATGGGTATGGGGGGTGGAGCTGGTGGCCCATCAGTGCCCACTGGAGAAAATGAGATTACAGTAAGCGTAACAATTACATACCAAATAAAATAATCTCCCCAATCAAAAACCCGCCTTTCGGCGGGTTTTTGATTTTCTCAATTTTGTACAGTTAACCAGCTAGGTAAGATTTTTGTTCATATTACCATTGAACTCCGATTTAGAGATCGGACCTCTCATGAAATTAATCATATCGACTACATTTTAATGAAGGATAGAGGTTGGATGTGAAAAATTAGAAAACTAATTCTTCCCATCTTTCGCCTCCCACTTCTAACCTTTCGTGCATATATTTAATAAAAAATATATAGAAAGGAGGTGATCCAAGACCAGCTTCCGCTAGCCTTGCCTTGTTACGACTTAGTCCCTGTCACCGATCCTACCGTAGCCCCACATAATAAAACATGGATCTTCAGGTATTACCGGCTCCCTTGACTTGACGGGCAAGTATCCTCTATGAATTTAGAGTTGATGTTCCCATCGTACCTGCGGATTTCCCGCATACGACGAGCTCCTAATGCATTTTACTCTTTATTTTAAGTAAATTTATTAATCCTTTTTCAGTTAAATGCTCGCCTTTCTTTATCCTTCCCATTAAATCGCAGAAAATCTTGAAGTCTTTCTTTTTAGAAACAAACCTCAATTGATGTTTCTTGAAAAATGGAATGATAATCTTTTCCAATTCAGTTCTGTTAAAGACTTCGTATCTATAACAGTTCTGATGGTTTGGACGAACATCTTTCTGAAAGTATACACTTCCACAGCCAAAAAATTCTTTTAGCTTATAGAGGATATCTTTATCTTTTTCTATAAGTTTTATATAGAATCTTGGTTCTGCGTATACTCGCCTTTTTACGGGCCTTTGTTGATTATTGTTTCTGATAAAGACAGTGAAACTGCCTTCGCCATCCACTAAACCAACAATATAATCAGGATCAATCATTGCATTGAGAGTGAATCCTTCGTTCGCTTTCGCGAGTTACTATGATTCAGCTGACTTCTGACGCGGCGTCAATTCAATTATACCGTGTCAGATCTCCCCGGGTCAATTATTTATCTTTTCCAGACATCCTTTAGAAACTCTTTTCTGTGAGTTTTCCCTATGCTCACTGCCAATCATAGGTCAACTCGAGTCTTTTAACTAAGGGCTGTCTTTTGTTTTAGGTTCCTTCACCACGCAAATCGCTTTGCGTGACTAACCTTCAACTACGCTCAAATAGACGATATTTGAGGAATGGATTTTAACCATTTAGAAAAATAACCTGCCGGGCGCTTTTATCGTGAGTGCAAAATTTGAGAACGTATTCACCGCTGCGTTCTGATCAGCGATTACTAGCGATTCCAGCTTCAAGGAGGCAAGTTTCAGCCTCCTATCCGAACTGAGGACACTTTTGATGGGATTGGCTCCACCTCGCGGTTTGGCGACCCATTGTAATGTCCATTGTATCATGTGTGTAGCCCAAGGCATCAGAGGGCCACGCTGACTTGACGTCATCCTCACCTTCCTCTCGCTTACGCGAGCAGTCTCGCCTGACAAATATAACAGACGATAAGGGTTGCGCTCGTTAATCCACTTAAGGAAACCATTCACATGACGAGCTGACGACAGCCGTGCAGCACCTGTCCAAGAGTCTTGCGAGGTCCCCGGTTTCCCGGGGATTTCACTTGGATTTCAAGCCTTGGTGAGGTTCCTCGCTCAGTGTCGAATTGAACCACATGATCCACCGCTTGTGCAAATTCCCGCCTATTTCTTTGAGTTTTAATCTTGCGATCGTACTTCCCAGGCGACACACTTAACGCGTTGGCTTCGCCACTGGAAGGGTCGATGCTCCCAATAGCTAGT
>Ga0172379_10002089_pt1 | contig 36842 bp, 28 predicted proteins | sample GrowelOW334metaG_FD_119756 | JGI IMG/M metagenome (GOLD analysis project Ga0172379, IMG submission 119756) | Groundwater microbial communities from an aquifer near a municipal landfill in Southern Ontario, Canada - Groundwater well OW334 metaG | ecosystem: Environmental > Aquatic > Deep... | reverse complement strand
TGAGTTTGGATTCGCACTCTTCGAGGCTTTCGATACCCCGGTATCGGCAGCCTTTCAGAATACGAACCAATTCTCAAAATCTTCGCAATCTATTGTTAAAATTTCAGCCGTGCAGAGTATAACAACTCTTCAGCTTAATATTCAGATGAATACCGGATTAATATCTGCCGTAGGTACGCGCAGTTTCAATCATTGCGAAAAGATTTTCGAAAGGCGTATCGCGACCGCACTGATCTCCGGTGGACAGGATGAAGCGCCCGCCTTCCGCGGCATCGTCAATGGCCTTCTTCGAAGCATTGACAACGTCCCGCACCGAACCTTTGAGCATTACTTCGGTGGTGTGCAGATTGCCCTTGAGCGTCAGTTTTTTACCGTAAAGTCTCTTCAGTTCAGCTAGATTGCAGTCGCCCATCGGCGGTATTTCCAGCGGATCGATCACGGTCAGCGAGGTTTCCTCCGCCAGAATCTTTACCAGCTCCTTTTCCGGCCCGCAGGAATGCACGTGAGTGGGAATCCCCGCCGCAGTGGCCAGGTCGATGGCGCGCTTCACCGCCGGCAGCGAATTTTTCCGGACAAATTCGGGAGACTGGTAGATCATGGTGCCGGAACCGCCGACGCACAAAAAGTCCGGTTTGACATCCAGGCTCATCAGCCAGGCGAACTTCCTTTCAACATCCTTCATCCGCTTTTCAACTTCAGCTTCCAATTTTTCCGGATTGTCGTAATAGTCGAAAAGCGTTTCAGGATCGCCGATCATATTGGTGGATATAATGAAAACTCCAAGCAAACCCTGATCGCCAAGCATTGCCTTCACCTTTTTTAACCCTTCCGGCCCGCGATCAACCGGCTTCACGCCTTCCAGCGGCTCCCACGTGGGCGGAACCGGCGGCAGTTCAAGTTTATCCAGGGATACATTGCCGGTAGGCGGATCGCCGGCCGGATAGACGTTCACTTTATCATGCCAGGTAATTTTCCCGGACTCGCGGTAATAACACCGTGTTACAATTCTTTCCGGGTCGCGGCAGATTATCGCCGTCTGCCAGTCGTGCTCTGGAACGGTATTATCCGGGAAAACAAAAGGAAAGTAGCCGTCCATCATGGAATCTATGTTAAAGAACTTCGCGCAGTCAATATATGCTTCCCAGATCGGCGGATCATTGTACAGATACAAATCCCAGAACGGCTTGCCCGTCCGTTTCGCCGGAATCATATTGGAAAAATCCGGGGCGACCGGCACGCAATCCGGTATCCCGCCGTTCAATACTTTCAATAAACGTTCTCTGGATGTCATATTCATTCTCCGTTAAATTTACTGTTACTATCCTTGAATATACTTAGTTTTTATGATATTTTCTTTCAATATATTGACTAATTAATTTAATTTTGTGACTTTATGGACAAACTGGCGTGGAATAACATTAGCAGTGACGGGAACTGGTTTCATCTGGCGTTCATACCTGCCGGAATTATCAGCGGGCAGATGCACTGTCATGATTTCTGCGAGATTTTCCTCACCGCCGAAGCCGGCCTGACTCACTGCATCAACGGACAGCAGCAGGATTTGCCGGCGAACACTCTGGTACTGATCCGTTCACAGGACGCACACTGCTTTAAAGTGAGCAGACAAGTCGCACCGGATAAAGCAATCTTCATGAATCTGGCATTTCCGGCGGCAGTGATCAATGAAATGCGCGGCCGGCTTTTTCCCGATGATCATGATTTCTGGGGAGGAGCCAATCCGCAGCCCGCATCATTCGCGCTGACGGAAGCGGAAAGAAAACGCCTGTGGAATGACGCGCTGAAATTACTGCACGGCAAACGTACAAGATTTGAACTGGAATGTTTTCTGCTGAATATGCTTCAGACGATTGGCTCAGGCAAAACTGGCAATGAGATAAATGCTCCAGGATGGCTCCAGCAGGCCTGCATCAAGATCAAAGAACCGCAGAATATGCGCAAAGGGCTGGAAAGATTTTATGTACTTTGCGGCAAATGCCGTGAGCACGTCAGCCGCCAGTTGAAAAAAAGCTGCGGCATCAGTCCGGTGGATTTTATCGCCAGGCTGAGAATCGAATATGCCGCCAGGCTGTTGTCCGACACCTCAATGCAGCTCCATGAAATTGCGGCGGAATGCGGGTTTGATAATTTGAACTATTTCTTTACCGCGTTCAGGAAGCACTACGCCACCACTCCGCGAAAATACCGGCTGCGCACCCGTGCCGGCAACCGCATAGTATAGCGGTACAGGCACTGTCCGGATTAATTAAGGAGCTGTAAAGAAATAACCCTTACAGCTCCTAAAGTGCGGCGAACGGTATTTCGATCAATTTTCCGGTAATCAGCGCCGGACGTTCCGCATTGGAAACGACTACGCCGAAATCACATTTATACTCGGCGATAAAATCGGTGATGCCGCGTAAATCCCGTCCGGATGTCTTGTTGGAATACTTCACCTCAACCGGGAGCAGTCCGAATTCGCCCTCCAGAACCAGGTCTACTTCAGCGCCTGCGGCGGTCCGGTAATAATAATAGTCGAATGCACTGCCGGCAATGCAGAATCCTCTGATGATGTTTTCCATCACCATCGCTTCCCAGGAATGTCCCATCGCCGGGTGAGTCAGCAGATCATCAATGCCGGCAAGATGCAGTAAAAAATGGAGCAGTCCGGAATCGCGCAGAAAACCTTTAGGATGTTTGACAATCCGCTTGGATGCGTTTTTTTCGTATGGAGGAATGTGCCGCCATACGAACGATCCGTCGGCGATCTGGAAATAATCCCGGACCGTGGGCTGGGACACTCCCAGCGCACGAGCAATATCAGAATAATTAATGATTTGCCCGGACAGATTGGCCAGCATCTGCACGAAAAGCTGATATTTACTGGAATTCAGTCCCGGAAACAGCCTCAGGATATCCCGGTTTATGTAGGTTTGTAAATAATTCTGCATCCATATCCTGGAGAATCTCGGATTATTTTTAAGCCAAACCTCAGGATAGCCGCCGCGATGCCAGTACTCATGCAGTTGCCGGACATCAAGCCGGGCCGCCAGCGCATCAACAATTTCACATGGCTTTCCGGTTTGTCCGGCCAGGCGGTAGAAATCAGATTCTTCGACTTCAAAAGCTTCAGCAAGCGTAAACGGCGAAAGGTCAATGACGGCAATTCTGCCGGCCAGACTTTCCGAGATAGATTTTAACAATGCCGGTGAACTGGAGCCGGTCAGGACGAAGCGTCCGTTCCGGTTACGGTCGCTGTCTATCGCCACTCGCAACGCCGGAAAAAGTTCCGGCAGAAGCTGGCTTTCATCAATCGCCGCATGGCCCGGATTCAGCCGGAAGAATAGATCGGGATCACGCGAAATCCGGTTGAAATCGTCCATTTTTTCCATGTCGTAACGTTTCCACGGTTCCGGCAGCTCCTGTAACAGACTGGTTTTGCCGGATTGTCTGGCGCCGAGAATGGCAACGCAGGGGAACAATCCAAGATATTCAAAAAGCAACTTGGTATAATGCCGTTTAACCATGCAAATTAAAACCTTTACTTTGAAATTGCAAGGTAATTATACTATATTATTTTCCACTTGTCAAGTGCATATCTGGAATTCAGTCAGAAAATCATGCCGCAAACCGGGCAGCCGCCGGTTCTCATAATTCACGCTGCCAGTGGTTGCACAATGACGCTATTCCACATCAAGACAAACTGTTTTCAGTTCGGGCTCCTGGCATGGTTTGATGTTGCCGGTGCTCTTGTCGTACAGCAGTTTGCGGGTCATTCTGCTTACGAGCCAAAGCCCGACCGCCCCGGCAATCACATCGGCGGCCAGACGCGCCACGAACAGACCGGTCAGCGAATGGCAATACAGCGCTAAAAGCGAAAACGGAACCAGCAGGCCGACAATGCGCAGCGTGTTAAGCCAGGCCGCCACCGCCGGACGGTTGCAGCCGGTGTAGAAAAAGCCGCAGTAACGGTGAATCTCCATCATGCCGAATCCCCATGAGACAATCAGCAGATACTGCGTCATGATCGAGATAACGCGCGGATCGCTGGAAAAGAGCGGCGGCAGATACCTGGCCCCGACCAGATACACGACTGCCATAAGCAGTCCGAAGAACCCGGCAAACCGCATTGAAAAGCGCCGGCATTCGTTAATCCGCCCGTACATGCGGGCCCCGAAATTCTGCGCAACCATCGGCATCAGCGACACCCCGAGCGCCATCGGCACGATGAACGCCAGCACTTCCATGCGCCCGGCGGCCGCGCAGGCGGCGACTGCGTCATCGCCGAATTCCGAGACAATTCGGGTAATGATGCCGTTGCCGACCGGCATCAGCAGAATGCCGATAATGGACGGGAACGCCACCCGCAGCACCACCATCCATGAATTTTTCAGCAGCCGCCACTTGAAAATTTTCCAGTTCAGCAGGCGATGCCGGTAATGCAGCAGCAGAAACAGCACGATGCTGACGACCGCCTGCGAGAAAATTGTCGCCGCCGCCGCGCCTTTGATGCCCATGGCCGGAAAACCAAGCAGACCGAAAATGCAGAGCGGATCCAGCGCCGCATTCAGCAGCATGCCGCCCAGCATCATGAAACTGGCGGTTTTAGTGCTGCCGGTGGCAATCATGAAGTCATTGCAGGTCATGGACACCGCGCCGGTAATGCTGCCCAGATACCAGATTGACATGTAGTCATGAACCATCGGCATTACTTCACGGCCGGCTCCGAAATGCCGGAAAGTCCAGTCAATCGAAAAATATCCGATCAGGCCGATAACCGCGGAGAGAGCAATAATCAGCAGCAGCCCGGCGCTGGCGAGCTTGGCGGCTTTGACATGGTTTCTCCGGCCCAGCGCATGCGCCAGGGGTGTCATCGCGCCGATGCCGAGCCCGCGGTAAATGCAGCCGATCAGCATGATCATCGGAAAGGTGAATCCCATCGCCGCCAGCGGCAGCGTTCCCAGTCTGGCGACAAAGAACGTATTGGCGATATTATATCCGGAAATGGCCAGGGTTGCCGGGATCATGGCCGCCCCGGTTTTCAGCATCGTCCCGCCGATGGACCCGGCAGTATAGCTTCCTCTTGCATTATTCATGAAATTAAACCTATTCTCCTGAATGAATGACCGTATTCGTTTTTCCCATAATTTCCACCCCGGTACCTGTATTATTCCCGGTAATCGTCCGCATTGCGGACATTCCGAATACGGAATATAATTGCTAAGTCTGCGCTTTACAATCCGGTCTTTCGATCTTGAACATCACGCAGCCGGGAGAACCAGCTACTGTTTTAGCATCCATGTATCGTCAACGGTATCCTGTGGATTTTTGCCAAATAAAACGGGATATGGTGTAACCGGCTGTTTTTCATTTAAATTTGTAATGCTGAGTCCTGATTTGCGTTTAATCCGCCTTAATAAGTCAATGACCTCTTTATCATAGGGATCTTTTGCAAGCATCTCTTCACAAATGTCCCGGGCAGTAGAATACGAGCCTTTCTGGTACGAGGCTTCAGCTTCAGCAATCCGGCTGCTTTCAAGCGAATTACAGGCTGATAGCAGCAATAGTATTGGAATTGTAAATATTACTCTTCTCATAATTTCTTAAAAAAGTTCTTTTTAGTAGTTCGACTCGCGTAAAAGAAGCATTGACTTACTTTAACTTTTCAAGTTCCTTTTTGGCATCTGCAACGCCCTGTTTCGCGGCTTTACGGTACCACTTTATCGCTTCGGCTTGATCCTTTGCAAGACCTTTACCGTTTGCATAACAATTCCCGAGATTATACTGAGCGGCCGCATCACCCTGCTCCGCAGCTTTACGCCACCATTTTGCCGCTTCGGTTTCATCCTTTGCCAGACCATAACCATTTGCGTAACAAAGACCTAGATTATGCATTGCATTCTTGTCACCACCATACTCTGCCGCTTTCCGAAACAACTTTGCCGCTTCAACCTGATCTCTTGTCAAGCCAACACCATTAAAATAACACATTCCAAGTCTATACTGCGCTTCCGCATGCCCCTGCTCCACAGCTTTACGAAGCCATTTTACTGCTTCGGCCTGGTCTTTCACTACACCATCGCCGTTAAAATGATACATCCCGAGTTCATACTGTGCGTGAGAATTACCCTGTTCTGCGGCTTTGCGATACCATTTTACTGCCTCGGCTAAATCTTTTGTCACGTACTCGCCGCATGCATAGCAGCGCCCTAACCTAAACTGCGCATTCTCATTCCCCTGTTCCGCTGCTTTACGATACCATTTTACCGCTTTTACTCTGTCTGGAGCTATACCACAGCCAGTATAATAATTCTCCCCGGTCATAAACTGCGCATTCTCATTCCCCTGTTCCGCTGCTTTACGGCATTGAAGGAATCCATCCCATTCCTCAACTTCATGCCCTTGTTCTGCTGCTTTACGATACCATTTTTCAGCTTCAGCTTCATCACTCACCACTCCCCTGCCGTATGCATAACAACGACCTAATGCAAATTGCGCATCCTTATCTCCCTGCTCCGCAGATTTGCGATACCAGATTACCGCTTCAGAAAATCTTCTAGCCAAGTCCTCTCCGTTTTCATAATAACGTCCTAACTTAAGTTGAGCCTTCGCATCACCTTGTTCTGCGGCTTCGCGGCATTGAACGTATGTATTTAATCTTTCAAATTCCCTTTTAGCTTTTGCACATCCTTGTTCCGCTGCTTTGCGATACCACTTTACCGATTCACTGAGGTTCTTCTTCAAGCCGCAATAACCGTTATGATAACAATTACCGAGATGATACTGGGCATCAACATATCCCTGCTCTGCAGCCTTGCGAAACCATTTTATTGCGTCCTCCTGATTTTCTTTCACTCCCTTACCGTCTGCATAACAATATCCCAGCATATACTGCGCTTGTGCATCGCCATGTTCTGCGGCTTGACGGTACTGAACGCATGAATTAAATATTTCAAGCTTCTTTTTAGCATCAGTATAGCCCTGTTCCGCCGCTTTGCGATACCATTTTTCAGCGTCCGCATAATCTTGCGTCACGCCCTGGCCCCGTTCATAATATCTCCCGAGAACATACTGTGCCGATGCGTTACCCTGTTCCGCAGCTTTGCAATACCATTTTACAGCTTCAACATCATTGGGTTCCACGCCCAGACCGCATGCATAACAACCGCCAAGACTAATCTGAGCATCCGCATCTCCCTGTTCCGCAGCTTTGCGATACCATTTTACCGCATCGGCGAGACTTCCATCCGCACCATGACCTGTATAATAACAATCACCGAGCATGCGCCGTGCTTCCGCGTTACCCTGTCCTGCTGCTTTGCTGTACTGCTCGGCAGCTTTGCAATACCATTGCTCCGATTCAAATTGATCTTTTTCCACTCCTTTGCCGGATTCATAACAATCTCCAAGTTTATACTGCGCTGTCGCATCCCCGAGTTCCGCGGCTTTGCGGTATTGAGCATATGTATCTAACTCATCAAGTTCAGTGCTGGCAATCGTATACTCATGTTTCGCCGCTGCGTCAGCGCCGGTTCCTGCAAGTATAATCCCTTCATCCGATGCCGCTGATGCCGCGCTGAATTCTTGAGAGTGCTCTCTTAAAACTCGAAGCTCCGAACGAGCATATATATCCCCTTGTTCCGCAGCTTTACTAAGCCATTCTTCTGCTTTGGCTTGATCTTTCTCAACCCCATTACAATAATAATAGCAAATCCCCAGCCTGTACTGAGCTTTCCTATAGCCTTGTTCCGCAGCTTTGTGATACCATTTTATCGCTTCGGCAAAATCCTTTGTCACTCCCTTGCCGGAATAATAACAATTTCCGGCATTATATTGCGTTTCCGCATCGCCCTGTTCAGCAGCTTTGCGCCACCATTTTACGGCTTCGGTCTTATCCTGCGCCACACCATAACCAATGTAATAACTCCGGGCAAGCAGACACTGAGCTTTCGCATCCCCTTGTTCCGCAGCTTTACGGTACTGTTCAGTAGTTTTGCGATACCATTTTTCCGCTTCAACTTGATTCTTTTCCACGCCATTGCCGTCTGCATAGCAACGTCCCAACGCAGACAAAGCTTTCACATCTCCATGTTCCGCAGCTTTGCGAAATTGTTCCACTGCTTTACGATACCATTTTTCCGCTTCAATTTGATCTTTATCCGTGCCATAACCGTATTTAGAGCAATTGCCCATCTCAAATTGAGCTTTCGCATCTCCCTGTTCCGCTGCTTTACGATATTGTGCGCATACATCCAGCTCTTTAATTACATCTCCGGCTCCTGCACAGACTCCTGCATATCCCTGTTCCACGGCTTTACGCCACCATTTTTCCGCCTCCGCCCAGTTTTTCACCACACCATTGCCATATGCATAACAATTACCCAATTTGTACGATGCCTCCGCAGACCCCAGTTCCGCCGCTTTATGATACCATTTTGCAGCTTCGGTCATGTCCATGTGTTCTAAATATTCATATTGCAGCGCAATCATAAGTTGAGCGTTCACACTGCCTCGAACCGCAGCTTTGCGCCACCACCTTACCGCCTCTGCTCTGTCTTTCACCACGCCATTACCATATGCATAACAATTACCCAGATTGTACTCAGCTTCCACCAAACCCTGTTCCGCTGCCTTGCGATACCACTTCACCGCTTCGGCCTGGTCTTTTGTCACACCCTTGCCATCCGCATAGGCGACGCCAAGAAAAAACTGTGCCTGGGCATTCTCCTGCTCCGCAGCTTTTTGATACCATTTTGTCGCTTCGCCCCTGTCGGAGTCCACGCCTTCGCCATCATCATAACAACGTCCAAGCTCAAATTGAGCCTTAGCATCGCCCTGCTCCGCGGCCTTGCGATACTGTTCAAACTCCCGGGCCGGATCATCCCCGGCAGATGCCGGGGCAAACTGCATGGCGGCAAACAGTATTACTGCCACTAATATGGTATTTCTAAATTTCATTATCTCCTCTCTCCACATTATCACTATATATAAACGGCGCTTAATTTAACCTGTAAAAGTAATGATTTCACGGCGCGATATATTGTTTTTAAAGTCTTTGCGCAAATTTCGGTTGACAAAATCTCTATATTATAGAAACATGTCGCACATTTTTTTGGTAACTCCATCCAGTAAAATTGATAAAGGTTTAACTTAACTTTGGCATTTGATATTAGGGAATGGGAATGATGAGACGGGCGGCTGCCCGGTATTTTATGCCGGCGCAGAACAAAACAATAGGGCCAATGGGTCTTATGGGGCCGATGGAGAAGGTTGGTTTGGTGCAGCGGTCCGTATCGAACGGCAATATTCCAGAACTCCCAGCTTGCGAAAACTGTTGTGCTCAACGACTATCCAAAGTGTCGGAGTGGAAAGCGAGAAAAGCGAGAAAAGTTGTGAAAACATTGTGCTCAACGACTATCCAAAGTGTCGGAGTGGAAAGCGAGAAAAGCGAGAAAAGCGAGAAAAGTTGTGAAAACATTGTGCTCAACGACTATCCAAAGTGTCGGAGTGTTGGCTGTCCAAAATAGGTTTGTTGCAGTGTCGTCCGTCTCGGACGGGGCTGTCCAAAATGAGGGAAAGATGTGTCCAGAATGATGACAGGGAAGTGCCGGAGTCTGCTGTAAAACTTCCCCGGTATGTTGTTTGAAAACTTTAAAACCGTTATGCTCAACGGGTCTCTAAACTCTCTAAAATGCGGACGGTTGTCTAGGCTATTCTGCCGGCGCAGGGCAGGCAATGGAGTCAAAGAGGCGGTTTTCCCAAATGGGCGGTCATGTGTCCCGCATGTGCCAGAAAGCTATCCAGGATGGGTGTAAAACTGAAAAGCGTCGTGCGGGAGATATCTCTAAACTCTCCGAAATGCCTGTGTTCCATTCTCATATTTGCCGTTACTGGCAGGCATTTCGTGAAAGTTTTTTTCAGCTCAAATAAAAAAAAGATTGAATTATTTTTGAAAAATCTATTGTATTTTGGACTAAATTGGATTATAATGGATTATTATGGAACGTAATAGTTCAAGGAGTACCTGAATAAGTGTTGTCTTTCTGCGGACAGGACCGGTGTTCAGTAGACGCCAACGGAAGACTTAAATTAAGTCCGAAAGTGGTGTCTGATTTTACCGGTAAGTGTGGCGGGCAGATTGTGATACATTGTCTTCCGGAAGGCGCGATAGCGATCTACCCTGAAGAGATATATCTCGAAATGCGCCGTCAGGAGACTTTGCCCGCCGCGAAAGCCGCGAACAGCATGGTCTTCCGCCGCTCAATGCGCCGTTTCGGTGCGATGAGCAGCCCTGAGAGCATATCGAATCAGGGCAGAGTTACGCTCCCGCAGGCGTTTCGCGAGTATGCCGCGGTGAATCCCGGCAGCGAAGTGTTTGTCGTCGGCGTGGAAATCGGCATAGAAATATGGAATACCGAGCGCTGGGCGGAAGAAATTGACCGGATGAACGAGCATGCCAGAGAAAAAGGTGAACGCGAAATGGCCGCAGACCTTCTCCCTGGTGACAACATACAATAACAACTAAAGAAAAGGAGAACGTAAAATGTTCATCTCTAACGACAGAAAAGGCCGGGTTACAATCTTCGCGGTTATCACTGTGCTGTCTCTTTTTCTTCTTGGTGCCGGTTCCGGCGTGAACGGCAGCGATGAAAAGCAGGCGGAACGTCAACAGATGACAGAGCTTGTAAGCGCAATGTCCGTACAGTTTCCGGAACAGTACCGCGAAGGCTGGCAGAAGGCGGCGGAACAGAATCCGCAACTTTTGCTGAGCATCAGTACCGACAAACTGGTTTACGATTTAAATAATTAGTTACTGATCCCCTCCTTTTTCCCCCCGGCGGGCAGTTCCCCAACTGCCCGCCACTTTTTTTAAAAGCCGGTTTACAGGTTGAATAACCTTTTTCCTGTTGTAACTTACGGGATTGACTGCAGCAACAGACATATTAACAGACATAAGGTAAGATTGATGGAATTCAGACCCTGCATTGATCTGCATGGCGGCCAAGTCAAGCAGATTGTCGGCTCCAGCCTGACGGATGACGACCGTACCGTAAAGACGAACTTTGTTTCGGAGCACGGCCCGGCATATTTTGCGGAGTTGTACAAGCGCGACGGCCTGACCGGCGGACATGTAATCATGCTTGGCCCCGGCAACGGGACCGCCGCCCTGGAAGCGCTGGGCGCTTATCCCGGCGGACTTCAAATCGGCGGCGGGATCACGGTGGAAAATGCTCAATACTGGATGGATGCCGGAGCCTCGCAAGTAATCCTGACCTCCTATATTTTTGCGGACGGCGAACTCAACAGGGCCAATCTGGAGCGGATCTTCAAGCTGCTGGGCCGTGAGCGTCTGGTGCTGGATCTGAGCTGCCGCTGCAAGGACGGCGAATACTATATCGTTACCGACCGCTGGCAGAAGTTTACCAACTGGAAAGTCAATGCCGGAACATTGAGCTTTATGGCTGAATTCTGCTGCGAATTCCTGATTCATGCGGTGGACGTTGAAGGCAGGCAGGCAGGCATTGATGAAAAGCTGCTGTCAGTAATGGCGGAACATTGTCCGATACCTTCAGTTTATGCCGGCGGCATCAGATCGCTGGATGATGTGAAAATCATCCATGACAAAGGGCGCGGCAGGGTGGCTTTCACCATCGGTTCAGCCCTGGACATTTTCGGCGGACCGCTGAAATACCAGGACGTGGTCGAATTTATTCGCTCTCGGCAGGCTCGGGTTTAACCGGTGCAGGCTTGCTGCCATCGGAAGCCGGTTTGATAATTATCGCGGTGCCGCTGGTCTTGTCTCTTTCCTTAATCGGATAAAGGGCTTTGGGCGGAACCAGAGTCACGTCGCCGGTTCTGCTGGTGCCGACGCCCCACATGGATTTTTCCCATTTATCGGCTTTCTTCGTAAAGACGAAGACATTCTGATTGCCGGAATCATATACCCAGGCGTTGTCACCGGAATCCCATATCCAATAAAGCCTGTTGCCGTTGTTGATGTCGATTTTTTCCCCCTGATATTCAATCGCGCCTTTCCGATTGGAGATCGTAAGCTGCCGGTATGTGTCCTCAATCGGGAATGACAGGTCATAATGTCCGGAGGGCGATTTCAGCAGATTGATGCTTTTCCCGGGCAATTGCAAATCCGGCAGAAAAATCAGCAGCACGATCAGAACGAGCATACTCGGGCAAATATAAAGCAGATACCCGGCATATTGGTTGATGCTTTTCTTCAGCAGCATGGTGTCAACCAGCGCGATGCCGAATGAAGTGACCGCAATGATGCCGATCATGCAGAAAAAGTTAATGATCCAGGCGAAGACGAGGGTTCCTTTCATGCTGTAGAGGAATAAAAGCATCCACAATCCGGAATTTATAAACAGCATTCTGGAAACACTATTTCTATGAATCGGCTCTTCCTGCATGATAAACCTCTGAGTATATTATTGGATCATTTTACCTTATTAAGTTCCTGTGACTTCGCTTCCCACTCGGCTATTTCCCGGAGCCGGGTCATGATGTCCAGGTGCTGAGTACAGGATTCTTCGCATCTGCCGCAGGCGATGCAGGCGGCGGCGCTGCCGCGCGGTTCCACCAGCAGGCCCCAGTCATGGTGGAACTTCATGGAACTGATCATTTCCTCGTCTGTTTTGCCGAAAACAGCTTTGTCGTTATAAATCTGCATATATGCCGGAATCGGAATGTTCTCAGGACACTCCTCGCAGTAACCGCAGGCAGTGCATATCCTGGTCATATTTCTGGAGATGTGCGCTTTAATTCTGGCGATATCCTCTTCAGTCATCGGTTCGGCATCGGCAACCCGGCAGGCGGTGTCGATGTGTTCAGTGGTGGTGAATCCGTTCAGCGCTACAGTAATGTCCGGGTTGGCGACCAGAAAGCGCAAGGCGGCTTCGGTCGGGGTTTCGCCCGGCGAAGCGAGAAATTGCAGCTTGTCCTCGTTTTTAGGAATAAGCCCGCCTGCGAGCGGGTTCATGGCTACAACGCCGAGACCGTGCTCTTTGGCGGCAAGTACTCCATCCCGGCGGTATGGGAAGTTCAGGATATTCACTCCCAGCAGAACGCCTTCGAAAAGTCCGGATTCGACGACTTTGCGGACCCCGGCGCCTTCCTGATGCGAAGAGAAACAGATATGTTTGATTAATCCTTCGGCTTTGCATTTGAGCAGTGCATTATACAGGCCTCCGTTCATAGCCAGATCGAAATGCTCCATCCGGCGGATACACCAGACATGGAAGAAATCAATATACTCCACCCCCATGCGTTCGACGGACTTTTTCACTTTCTCATAGGCTTCCAGCTCGTTTGCAACATGGACCGGCATGAGCTTGGTGGCCACAAAATACTTATCGCGAGGCAGCTTCCTGAATCCGATTCCAAAAAGTTCTTCGCTCTTGTCGTCGCAATAACCGGGAGCGGTGTCGAAGTAGTTGATGCCTTTGTCGAACGCATACTTGACCAGATCGGCATTGGCTTCAGCAGTTTGGGTCAGATCGAAACGCATCCCGCCGAATCCGATGGCGGAGACCATTTTGCCGGTTTTACCAAACGCTGAATATCTCATTTTAACATATCCCCTTACTGTCGAAAACGGCGGTTGAAACGTAAGCCGGCACTTCACCGCCTTTTTCAATTTTTTCGCCGAAAGTATACCAGAGCGTAATCAGGATACCAATAATCAATAACACCAGGATGGAAAACATAAGGATGAAAAGGAAAACCTTTTTATGAGAGGCCTTCAACAGGCGCTGGAGCCATGTAAGTTTCTGCAGCATTACTCATCCCCCGACGTTTTTAAAGTCATTAAATATGCGTATCGAAGTACTCTCTGAGCTGTGTTACGTTTACTCTTTCCTGATTCATGGAATCGCGCTCGCGGATGGTCACGGCATTGTCCTGGGAGGATTCGAAGTCAAAAGTTATGCAGTACGGAGTGCCTATTTCGTCCTGGCGGCGGTAGCGTTTGCCGATGCTGCCGGTTTCGTCATATTCACAGCGGAATCTGCGGCTCAGGTCTTTATAGAGGTTATCCGCGCCTTCGGCAAGCTTCTTTGACAGCGGCAGGATCGCGACTTGAACCGGCGCGACTTTGGCCGGCAGGCGCAGGACGACGCGGACATCGGTTTCCTGACCTTCCTTTTTGGTGTCGGCGGTGTCTTCATCGTAGGCATTGCAGATCAGCGCAAGCATGGTGCGGTCAAGCCCGACCGAGGTTTCGATAATCGTCGGGGTGATTTTGCGGTTGTTGTCATGGTCAATATACTGCAAATCGATGCCGGAGAATTCCTGGTGACGCGACATATCCCAGGTGCCGCGGTGATGCACGCCTTCGAGTTCGCCCCAGCCGAACGGGAACAGGAACTCAATATCAATCGCCGCTTTGGCGTAATGCGCCAGCTTTTCATGTTCGTAAATGCGCATTATGTCTTCAGTGAATTTCAGTTTTTCGCGATAATACTTGATGCGTTCGCCTTTCCAGTAGTTGAACCACTCCATGGACTCGGCGTCTTCGCAGAAGAACTCCATTTCCATCTGGGTGAACTCGCGGGAGCGGAAGATGAAGTTACGCGGATTGATTTCATTCCGGAACGCCTTGCCGATCTGAGCGATGCCGAACGGCAGCTTCTGACGGGTGGCGACTCTGACCTGATTGAAATCGACGAATATCGGCTGGCAGGTTTCCGCCCGCAGATAAGCGGTATGTTCTTCGTCAGACACCGGGCCGACGTAAGTTTTCATCATCAGATTGAATTCACGGGGCTCGGTCAAATCCTTTGACCCGCAGTTCGGGCAGACGGCCTGGTCTTCCATCTGGTCTACGCGATGACGGGCCTTGCAGGAACGGCAGTCGCACATCAGGTCGCCGAATTTATCCAGATGACCGGAGGCTTTCCAGACGCGGGGATGGCAGATGATGGTCGAGTCCAGGCCTTCGACGTTGTGACGCGTCTCGACCATCTCGCTCCACCACAACTGCTCAACCGCGCGTTTCATCCGGCTGCCGTACGGGCCGTAGTCCCAGAAGCCGTTGATGCCGCCGTATATTTCCGAGCTTTGAAAAATTATGCCGCGGCGTTTGCACAGCGAAACTATCTTCTCCATGAGTTCAGGATTTTTGTGATCAACTGTCATAAGTTTTAATTATCTCCATAATATGAGGTTTATATTTTCAAAAGCGCTAATATACAGCAACAGATTCAAAACCGCAACTTTCCCGGCGGAAAAACAGCAAGAAAGAGTTCAATCTTCATAACTTCAGTTCATGGTATTCACAGATGGAATCCAGCCATTTGTCGAGCTGCAACCAGTATTTATTGGCTCTTTCCGGCAGCGCCATGTCACCGATTCCAGCTTCGACCACCTGCTCGATGAACAACTGCTGCTCATAATTTTTAGCTTCATCATCGCAGAGCATGTCCGGCATGAAACCGTTCTCGTGAAGATAACCCATTTTTAAAATCACCGAGCAATGAAGCCTGTTCCATAACTGCCCGAAGAATCTCTGTCTGATCAGCCCTTCATTGCCGGCGGGGCTGAGATGAACGAGAACATTGCCCAGCACAATGCTGGTCTGGGGACAGGGCAGATCCGGCTGCGTATTGGCTAGGAGAAAATTGCCCAGCTTATTGGCGAGCAGAAAATTTTCCGGGACTTCGGCAATATTGTCGTGCTCCGCAATCAGTTCCGCCGTGGTCATGTTATGCAGCGTGGAATTCTGGCTCTCGTGAAATGACACCTGGATTTCCCTGAAAAGGTCTATCACCGGATATTTTTTTGTGCTGAGTTTCAGCTCGCCTTTGGCCAGCAGATCAAGCTTGCCGAAATCCGGGCTCAAGCCGCTGACGATCAGGCTGGTTTCCATATATGGCGTTTTGCGCAGCACTATCAGACTGGTTGTAATCAGACTCATGTTTCAACCCGGGTTTATGATTGTTTTTCCAGCAGCATATTAAAATACAGACAGCAGCGGTCGGGCAGAAATGACGGCAGCCGCTTATAATGTTTAAGCTTGAAATACTTTTTTGCCGACTTCAATACTGAACGGTGATTGGTGACATGGAGGTCATCAATATTATTGAATCCGATAGCTTTGAACAGCCACGGCATGACTCTGTTCACGCTGGGCATGCCGATCAGCAACTGGCCGCCGGGCTTCAGGATGCGCTGCATCTCTTTAAGGATGGGGTCGAAGTCGCGGATATGCTCAAAAACGGAAAAAGCGACAATCACGTCGAAATGCCCGTCCGGGTAACCCGCCTTCAGGATGTCTTCCTGCTTCAGTTGCGCTTTAATATTCTGCCGGTCCAGTATTTCCGTGAGGATTTTGGCGTCGGACAGGATATCAATGCCGTGCAGTTCCCTGCTGATTTCCGCGAGGGTGTTGAACAGCAGGCCGCTGCCATAGCCGAAATCCAGCACGCGCTCATACGGCGGCGTCAGCATGGACAGCCCGTCCTGAAGCCGTTTTACATAAAGTTTGCCGATTAGCGGTTTATAATAATAGCGCAGCGGATCGTCATAGCGCGTCACCGGCATATAGACATGCTCTTCCGGAAGTTTAAACAAAACTGACTTTCGTGCCATCGTTTTTCCTGTCTGCTTTATGTGTTTCCTCAAAATATATGGCAATTGCGGTATTTTCAAGTCCGCAACCGCACTTCTCAGAGCTCGATCCGGATTGCCCTGCCGAAACCTTTCGGGAACTGGCAAGGCAGACATTGCCCGAACGCATGCGGTGCCTTATCAATCAGGATGGAGCCTCTTGACGGTGCTTCATAACCGGCGGCCCACACTTCGATGCCGGCGTTCCGCGGGTCAATGCCGCTGAGAATCAGGCGGTAAAAGGCTTCGCCGCCGTCCGCCACCCGCGCGGCAAAGAATTTCTGGTTCCGGTCAATATCCGGCCACTGGTTCCTCGCTTCGCCGTATCCCGGCTGATTCCAGGGGATTTCCGTCACCGGGATCGCATAACATGAACCTTCCGCATTGGGATATCTGGAATTGAACAGTTTGATCTGCACTTTTTCCGGATTGGGGGTTTTTATCCTGAACTGGAGTTCGAAATCCCGCAGACGATATGGAACTTTCATTGAGAAGTAAACTTTCAACGAATGAGCCGCGGTTTCTTTGCCGCTGACCGCGGCTTTCAATTCAGGCTCCTGATAGATCTGCTCGACACAGGGCCTGACTTTGTCATTTACGCTCAGTGAAGCCGGAAAGCGGTATTCATATTTTTTGCCGTTCTTCTCCGTCATGTAGGAGTACGGGAAGACCGGCTTGATGCTTTTGGAACTGAGAATCAGTACTTTGACCTCATGCGCCAGCAGGGTGATGCTGCTGTCCGGGTTCATGAATTCGTAATGGGGATAGAACTGGTAAACCGTCTTTACTTTATGGTCCGCAATTTCGCCGCTCTTGAAATTCACGACCTGCGGAACCGGGGACGGGTTGCGGATGATGCACCAGCTTTCATCTTTGCCGGGCTGGACGAATCCGTAGATTTCGCCTTTGTTCGGATTGCCGAGAATCATCCTGCCGTTACTGACAAAAATATGCCTGGCGTTTTTCCGGCAGAATGCCATGATCCGGCGGAAACTGTCCGCCTGCCATTCCTCAAGTTTTTCGGGCTGGAGGGTATAGGCCATATAGGTGCTGCCGCGCATGAACGACATCCACAATGCATTGGTCCAGAGACCGGGTTCTTCAACGAACGGGTTGCGCATCGCGTCCGGAAATTCATGGTTGTCAAAGCAATCCAGCGGCAATGCGCTTTTATCCCGCTGCAGGATGTTGTAATACATGATATCCCGGTGCGTGGTTGAACTGTCGCGCTGGCTCTTTGACGGAAATGAGGTGTACTCCGAATCTCCGCTGTCTGACAGCCACAAGTGATTGGCATGACAAAGCCACCAGGGCGAAGTCCACCAGCCGTTGCGGGTAATGATGGCCGGGTTCTGTCTGCGCATGGCTTTATCGATGGCGAACATCACATTCATCGAGGCCTGGCGGACATGGTTTACGGTCGGATAGCGTTCTTTCATGGCGGGGTTGGTCGCGCATTCGTTATCCCAGTCTATCTTAAAGTGCACCGCACCGATTTTGCTGATGAGTTCGCGGAAACGCTCTTCGAGCATCATGCCGAACTTCTTGTCAACCATGATGCCGTAGCCTTTGCCGCAATAGGCGGCGCTGTCGCCGCTGCCGACTTCCATTCCATTTTGCGTCATGTATTCCGGACTGATGCCCATCGGTCCGTTATGGGACAGCCACAGGCTGATTTTAGCGCCGATGTCTTCGACTATCCCGGCAAGCTTTTTCAGCCCTTTGTCGCGGCCTACCGATTCCTTGGCCTGGAAAACCGACTGGCGGTCATTCCAGCCGGCATCCAGCGTGAACACGTCGGGAATCAGGTCAAATTTGGCGAATGCCTTGAAAAAGCTCACATAATTTTCATAACTGACGGCATATTCGTAATTGCCGATATAGGGGTCCGCCCAGAACGTGCAGAAGGACACCAGCGGCTTTTTCAGCGGCGAAATCCGGACAGTGTTGAGGTAATCAAAGAAGCCGGCGCGGGGATTGCCGCTCCAGCCGAACACCGCTTCCACCGTCTCCAGCCGTTTCCCGTGCCACTGCGGATAATGCAGCAACTTGAATGACGTGCCTTTTTTCGCCTTTTCCGGAAGATTGAATCCGGCGGGATGTTCCAGACCGGTAAAGTATTTTTTCCCGATGAGCGGATAACCGCAACCGGGCATTCTGCCGATGCCTTCCTCTTCGCCGTGAGTCTGCTTTGCCGGCAATGTCGCGGCGCGGTAGCCGCAGAGTTCCAGTTTGTCATCCAGCAACTGGCTGTCAACTTCCACATAATCCGGAACCGGCAATATGTTTTTGGCGGTGATGTCCACCCGCTTTTTAAACCAGCAGCCGTCCGCCAGTTTTAACGTGACTTTGAATTCCAGCCCTTTGCCCGCAAAGCTCTGGCTGATGCCCGTGCCGGTAATCAGCGGTTTGTCAATGGCTTTCTCCGCTTCGATTCGTTTGCCGCCGATGCTCAATGCCGCCGCCGGCCACGCCAGTTCCAGTATCTCGCCGGACTGCCTGTCAGTCACTTGCAGAGCATTTCCTGAAACGCTGATTGCCAGCCATTTATTTTGAGTTTTCATAATTATCCTGATCTTGTTAAAGTTATTTGCAGAAAACCTGAATTAACTAACTTAGGAATTTTGCGGCATTTTTCAATGACTCTTCCAATTTTTATTAACCTTTTATTGTAATTCCAGTCCTGGCAGCTAATTGGTCCAATGAGCTGCCATAACCATTTTGGACACCGCGCTCCCTCATTTTAGACAGTGCCGTCCGACACGGACGGCAATGCAGCAAAATCATTCTGGACACTGCGCTCCCTCATTTTGGACAGCCCCGTCCGACACGGACGGCAATGCAGCAAAACCATTCTGGACACCGCGCACCCTCATTTTAGACAGCACTGTCAGACACGGACGGCAATACAACATAACCATTCTGGACACCGCGCCCCCTCATTTTGGACAGCACCGCCCGACACGGACGGCAATACAACATAACCATTCTGGACACCGCGCTCCCTCATTTTGGACAGCCCCGTCCGACACGGACGGCAATGCGACAAAACCATTCTGGACACCACATACCCTCATTTTAGACAGCCACGCCCGACACGGACGGCAATGCAACATAACCATTTTGGACACCACATACCCTCATTTTAGACAACACCGTCCGACACGGACGGCAGTGCAACAAAACCATTCTGGACACCGCGCACCCTCATTTGGACACCACCATTGCTGAATACTTTATCCTGCGCCAGCAGAACAAAACGGGCAACCGCCCGCATTTTGGACACCGGCCATGCACAACACGTTTTCGTAATCCGGGAGTTCCGGGAAGATTGGGAATTCCGGGATATGCCGCCCGAAACGGCGGCAATACAACAAAATCGCATTTCGGAGATGTTGGAGACCGCCCGAGCTGGAATGCTTTCGCATCTGCGGCCGGTACGGACTCCGGCGCAGCCGGTATCAACCACGGATGCAACGGGCGTTCCGGAGAGTTTGGAGTCCCGTTGAGCTAACCGGTAAACGATGGTTTTCAGATTTGGCGGAAATTTATAGTTGTAGAAAGAGGCCGGGTAAATCCACAGTCGTCCGGCAATTTCAGGATCGTAACCGCCATTGCCCGCATGTTGTTCCGCTTTCCCCGGAAAACTTTCATCATATTTCAAAATTACCATTCCGGTCTCCATTTTTTATATTTTGCCAGGCGTCGTGCATCTACATATAGTAAAGTTGTCAACAGAAACCGTAAAATTAAGTTCAATAATGGCAAAAAAAGCGAAATATCTTTTTGACACTAAGGAGTCGTTCAAAAATAATTGGTACTTTCTACTGGTGTCTCGGGAGCTCTTTCGGTTTTGCCGGTTCATTACAAAGCTGTCGCAGACTGGTTTCGTTGGTTTTTCCATAGACCTTGTATCCCGGCGGGACATAAAATGCCGGTCAGACGACCGGGACTCCCGGGGAAAATGCGATTGGACGCATCGATTATTTTGAGGACGGCAATTTTTCCTGTCCGGCGTATTGCGAGTTAAGCTGTCCGGCTTTTCTGATGATCTGCTGCTTGTCCTTCTTATTCTGGTCGTGAGCGGCATACATGCTTTTCATGGTTGCGGCCAGGATTATCAGCAAAGCCGCCGCCAGCATCAGGACAAAGATGGTGGCAAAACCACCCTGGTTTTTAATATCCGGCTTCATTGCGTTCCTCCTTCCACACAGGCGGCAATCCTGGTGAATTTATTCAATTGCAGTTGATCTTTGGAATTCAACATGGCAATATTCATGATTATGCGCGGCGGCTCACCCTGATTTTCCTCCAGGGCAAACGTGACGGCAAAGCCTTTCGGCAGAGCAAAACTCTTATCCGTTTCACCGGCGGTGAACACCAGCCGGTTGTTATTCATTGCAATGACGGAGCCATTTTTGAAAACAACCTGATCCGGTTTGACCATGAACGCTGCGCCGTTGCCATGAACAAAACTGCGCAAGTATTTTGAAACCGCGCTGACGGACTTGATCTGAAACGCCTTGTCGGTGTATCTGCTGTTGATTTTCTGGCTCTTGTAATAGAACAGCAGGGCCATATTCATCAAAACCCCGGCAAGCACGATCACCGCCATCATTTCCAGCAGCGTGTACCTGTTTACTCTATATGTTTTTGCTAGTGTTGACATTTTATCCGCACCTCAATCAGCGGTTTGCCGTTATTCCGGATGATGGCAAGCACGGCCCCGTCCGCATCCGGCGTGAACCCGGCAGTCATTTTCGTCCTGTCGTTAATCCCGCTTTTGTCGTATTCATCCAGAAAAATTCTCTTTACATCGTCAATATTGTACTGTTTCCTGTGTTCAAGCCGTTCCAGGGTGTTGTCAACGACCATCAGACCGCAGCTTTCGCCGGTGAAAGACTTGTCCATGCGCTGTATCGTACTGGTGGTCGCGAAAAAGCAGGCGGTCAGAATCATGAGCAGTCCCAGCGCAAAAATCATTTCCGGCATCAGGTAATACCTGATATTCAATTGTCGTTTAATTTTCATAATAAATATGCATCCTTTACATCTATCATGCCGTCCACCGCCATTTTTTCGGCGACGCTCTGCAAATGGGCCATGGGATATTCTTTAATCTTCTTCCGGAGTTCGCTCAATGCCGGATTGGCGATGATAAAATCTTTCCAGCCGTCATCCGGAACCAGCAGCGCCGCCAGCGGTATCCTGGTTTCGCCGAGTTTCGACTTCAGCAGCCGCTGGCTGACAATCCCGGTAATGGCGGACGCCACCAGGAACGGCTCAAATCCCTGATGCAGTATCCGGGCATATACCGACGGAATATCGCCGGCGTGGAAAGTGGTGATTACCCGATGCCCGGTCAGCGCGGCGTCAAGGGCGACCTTGACCACTTCACGGTCGCGCATTTCGCCGATCACCAGCGTTTTGACGTCCTGACGCAGAGCGGCGCGCAGCGCCAGCGGATAGTTCCATTCCTCCCCGGCTTTGGACAGCGACACCTGGGAAATGCCGGGAATGCGGCATTCCACCGGGTCTTCGATGGAAATGATCGAGGCCGGGTCCTGATTGTTTTTCAGCAGTTCCCGCACCAGCGCGTAAATGGTGGTGGTCTTGCCGCAGCCGGTGGGGCCGGTAAGCACGATCATGCCGCTGTTTTTACTGAGCATCGTCTGCAACTGACTGACCGTTTCCGGCGCGAAATGCAGTTCGTCGAGGTGCTGCGGCGTCATGGCTTTATCCAGAATCCGGACCGTAATCCGTTCGCCGTTAACCGTGGGCATGACCGCGACCCGGAATTCAACATTGCCGAATCCGGCGTCGTCCCTGATCACGCCGTCCTGGGAGATTTGATTGCGGTAGGTCAGCAGTTGCGCCATGACCTTGATCCGCGAAGTGCATTGCGCCCCGGCTTCGGAGTCAATGCGGTATAATACTTTCTGCTCCCCGTTGATTTTGCAGCGGACGCTGTAGCTGTCGCCTTCCGGCAGCCAGTAAATATCGCTGGCATGGAGCGCGACGGCTTCATTCAGTATCCGGTCTACAATTTTATGCGGTTCCAGGTTGTTGATATCCATAATCGGGTATTCCCATTTATTACAGTTTTTGGATAATCATGACCAGCGACGCGAAAACCGCGTAGGCGATGGTGAAAACGATTGTCGCATTGACGAACACACACAGCAGCGACAGCCAGAAAGTATTTTTCCGCACGTGCCGGATCGCGTTATGATACAGCCAGTCGGTCATCGTGTCGAACCCGGCGGCGATGTTCTGCCGGGCGGCGGCATTGCAGATGATCCATTCGTTCAGCGGCTGATTCAGCTTCATCCGCCGCCAGGCGGCGAGCCAGTCCGTGCCGTTTTCCATCTGCCGGATGCAGCGGCCCAGCTTGCGGCGCAGCCACAGGTGATTGCAGGCCTTGCGGCTGAACTTCAAGGCGTTAAGGATGTCTTCACCGGCGGCCAGATACGATGAAACCGAAGCCGACAGTTCCAGCATCGCCATATTCTTTATCTGCTTCTTGAAATACGGCAGATGAACCATGACTTCCTCCATGAGCATCGTGATGAAATTCCGGAAATTCCGGAACAGGATCAGAAACAGCCAGCCTGAAAAGAGGATACAAAACAGATTCCGCCCGAACAGTAGATATATCTGTAAAGCCGCCCCGGTGAAGCCGCTGTTGAACGGAACCTTCATTCCGCCAAGCAGTTCATTAAATATTTTTTGAAAATTGGGCAGGATGAATACTGCCAGCCCCGTGAGGACGCAAAGAATGAGTATGAACTCCAGGAATGGAAGTGTCAGGGTGGTCCGGTAGGAATACCGGATTTCCGACGCCAGATTCATGCGTTTGGCGAAATGCGGCAGCACCTCCGGCAGATGCCCTTCTTTTTCCGCCTTTTCCACCGCCTGCAAATAATACTCCGGCAGGAAATATCCCAGACGTTTGCGCAGCGCCCGGTGGAGCGGGAGGCCGTTGATCAGATCGCCGTAAGCGGCTTGCAGGCACATGTTCCAGTTGCGGGAATTCGGCATCAGGAAAAGGATTAAACCATGGCGCGGGCAGCCGGTGTCGGTCAGCGATAAAATGGCCTGGTGAAACGGTATTTTATTGCTCGCCGCCCACGCCAGAGTACTGGCCAGCAGCGACGCGCCGGTGGTGGACAGCGAACCCTCCGGCGACTCGTTATACCGGCCGATGGTGTATTGCTGATTGATGACATACATGATTTAAAATCCCTTCCTCATAATGTAAATTACCAGCCCCGGACAATTCTGGCCAGAAACGGCAGGAAGATGAACACGATGACGGCTCCGGTCACCATCACCATTGACGCGATGGACATTACCTCCCAGGCCATGCCGATGCGGCGGTAACCGTAATAGCCGCGTTCCCGGAACAGGTCCGCCAGCTTGTCCAGTTCATCCGGCAGTTTGTTTTCCGGGCAGTTCTCAAGGGTCATGATCAGCAGCCGGGAAATGTTGTTTTCGGCTTTCAGGCATTGCAGCGGACTTTCGCCTTTACCGCATTTTTCCGCCACGCGGATCAAGGCATTCGACACTTCCGGAAAATCCATGACTCCGGCAATGACCGGAAACGCCTCTTCCACCGGAACTTGCCGCCGCGCCATGACCGCCCATACCGTGCACAGCCGGGCCATGGCGAAATTATAGAAAACAATCTCGGAGAACGGAAATTTACGAACCAGCGCCAGCAATACTTTGTTGGCGGCATTTTTATTCATGAACATCCAGCAGACTGTGACAATATAGGCAATATAAAGCACAATGAATACGACGATGTTATTCTTGACGATTCCGGCAACCCAGAAAACAAACTGCGTCAGCGCCGGCAGCGGTTCACCCGCCAGCAGTTCATTGAAAATTTTGCCGAATTCGGGGATGATTACATAGCAGAGAAACATTAAAATCAGCAGCGCGACGCTGATGGTAATGACCGGATACAGCATGATATCCTTGATCATGGTCGCCAGCATATAATGGAGGCGGGAAATCCTGGACAGCTCCGACAGCACATCCGGCAGCGTCCCTTCGCGTTCGCCCAGCGCGATCATCCGGATATAAAACGGCTTGAAAGATTCCGGATAGTCCCGCATTGCCTCGGATAGCGTTTTGCCTTTGCCGGTGGCGTCGCCCAGTTCAGCGATAATCTGCCGGAGCGCACCGTTCCGGAAATCCCGCGCCATCTGGGATAACGTATTCGGCAGCGGCAGTTCCGATTTGGTCAGCAGCGCCAACTGCTTAAAAAAGTCAGCAATCTCGTAACTGTTGATGTTCACTTTATTTAACTCCCTGGGTTAAGCTGGGTAATTCCTGAGTGGATGCGCCCATCGCGCCGTCACGGGCAATAGCGATAACACGGAACTGTACAGGTTGTCCGGTGAATTTGAACGAAGCGACAGCCCGGCCATGCTCATCAGTGATCAATTCCGGCTGCCAGTACAACGTCTCCGTAAAATACGGGCTGGCTGCAACCGGCTCTTCCTTGCACGGCAGCGTCCCGTGCAAAGCAAAATACTGCCCGGCTGGAACCGGTTTAAAGAACTCTTCTCGCGGCTTGCGGTTGAGGTTGATGCTGGAACTTGAATCGCCGCCTTTGCCCAATTTATCAACAATTTTGCACAGCGGCAAAAATAATGAAATTATTACGATAACGATAATCAGATATGTCATAATAATCGGGCCAATATAAAGTCCGCTGCCGACAATCCACAGTGAAGAAAAAGAACGCGGGTAGGTACCGATACCCAATCCCATATTACTGACTTCCCGGTTGCAATACAGGTCAAGATATTCCTGAATACAAACAGAACATTGGATTCCGCTGAGACCAAATAACTGGATTAGGGCCAGAGCGGAAAATATACATGCTATTAAACCAAGTCCCGGAGTATTCGGAAAAAATACCGCCGCCAGAATAACAATTGAAAGAACGAAGACGAAAACACCGTAAAACCACGGAATCAGCAATATTATTTTCTGAAGATTGTTCCCACTATCCGGACTACAGTACCGGAAAATACGATTCCTGACTCTGACGAATTCTGCCAGCAACAGCAGCAGTATAGATAATATGGACAGCGCCAAAACATGTTCAAACCTAATTTTCCAGCAATATTCTTGCTGCTGATCCAGACTACGCAGAATGATAAAAGACATAGCACTGGCGATTATCGCGCCGAAGAACATCCATTGCAGTTTACGGAGCAGCCGCGTAATTTCGCCGGGATATTCCTTGCGGACCACCATCCGGTAGGAATTGTTTTTGGTGTTCAGCGCCACCAGCAGTAATGGAATACTGCAAACGGCCAATAACATCAGTATGGCCGGAAGCAAATATAAAAGCAGTTCATTGCCGAATTTGATTTTTTGTTGAACCAGTGCGTTTTCCCGGTCCGTATATTTCAAACAACTTTTAGCTTGCAGATTACAGAAATCCCGCCTGTTAGCCAGCATATACCCGGCAGTCAACCGGTCAACCGGTTCATGCAGAGGCGGCGTTACCGCCGCCATCGGCTGACAGTCAGGTTTTAGCAACTCGTTCTGAAACAAAAAATACGCTAATTCATGGCTCGGTCCGCCGCCTTTTGAATCCAGCGCTGCTACAATACTCAATGCCGCCTGTACCAACCGGCCGGTTTGGTCTTTTACCTGAATATTGATCCTGCCGTTTTCACCCGTGCGATGTTGTGGCTGGCTGGAACTGATTATAACGGCCAGTTGTTTTTCCGGCATAACTTGGATCAGACGCAATTCATGCGTCGCTTCTCCATTCGACAGAAGTCGATAAGCGTGAATTTGGATAGTGCCGGAGAGGTCTTCAGGAATTTTTAACTTTATCTGTTTCTGTCTCGTATCCATTGAAACTGGAATGAATTCCAGCGGGGTCTCATCTTTCACTAGATAAATAAACATTCTGCCGCCTGGGTGATTGGCGACAATTTCCAGTTGCAGTTCCTCCCCTGCCCGGACGACCGCTTTTTCACTCTTCAGGATAAATGCATCAGTGGAGGTATTATAACCCCAATTTATGTTCTCTCTGGCTTTATAGCCTGCGCGGTCTGTAGCGGTCAGCTCTGTTTGTCCATCAGGCGGCAGTGATATCAGCGCCAACCCGTCTTTACTGGTAAGCAGCGCCTGTCCGCCGATTTCTAAGGAGGATTCTAGTGGTATATCGTAAGGATTGCTGACGAAAATATACATTTTGTCGTGGGTCCCTGGCAGCAATTGACCGAATTCCGGCATAAATGTTATGCGAATTGGCTTGGCAGTGACCGCCAAGTTCCGGCTCAAATTCTGCGGCTGTCCAGCATCGAAAATTGCAGTCACGGATATTTTGCATTCAGTGTCTTCCTGCTGGAAGTTAATCCCCTCCAGTTCTTTCGGAATCATGAACTCAAATTTTAGATTACCCGCGGCATCAGAGACACCGCTTACTGCTGTCAATTGCTGCGCCTTCGGAACAATCTTGATAGAATCTGTATACCATCCATACCTATGTGTTTCCGTGACTTTAACCATGACGGATGCGTTCAACGTGACTTGGGCTGAGGGCAACGGCTTACCATATAAATCACGAATAGAAACCGTACCGGAGACTTTATCGCCAGGTAGATAGAATGTCTTATTAGTGTCAAGAGTTATTTTACACTCGGTCGGAGAATACGGTTTGACAGTTATGGACCGGACGGCAGTTGTTTGCTCGCTACTGGCTTGAATCTTGTATTCGCCGGGTTTAACCTGATCGGCAAGGGGGAAATCGGCGGAGGCGATGCCGTAGGCGGACGATTTTGCCGTCTGGTCAAACACTAAATTGCCGTTGGGGTCATGAACCTTGAAGTTGACGTCATTTTCCGGGGCTGGATGGAGGTCAATCGCATTCAGCGCAAGATTGCGCAAATGGATGGTCTGGCCGGGCTGATACATCGGTTTGTCGGAGGTGACCATGGACTTGTAAACGGATTTGACTTCGATATTGCTGACGGCCGATAAATCCCGGAGGGTGGCTTTGATCTGATATTTTCCGGCTGGACATGGACTTACCGGAACCAGCGCGATTCCGTCAGCGCCGGTCTTTACCGGCGGCAGTTTGCGGAATTCTTTGCCGTTCGACTCCATAGCTAAATCGATGGATTGATTTTGCAGCGGGAGTTCGGCTTTCGCGTTCCGGGCGAGAACCAGCAGCGTAAACGGTTTGTCCGGACTGTATCGGGCCGCGGAAAAAATAAAGACTTCGGCGGGGTCGGCGTGCCAGGTAAAAATATAAAGGGAATATATTGCGGTGCAAAGCAGCGCCCCCAGCGCAACGACGAACATGGAACGCACGAATTTACTTTTGAACAGCCACATGCTGTTACGGGCAGCGGTTAATGCAGGCGGCTGTCCGGAAACTGCCTGCTCCGGTGAAACGCCGTCGTGGTCAATATTGCTGGATTCCCCCTCTGCCATGCCCCCTCCGTTTTCAATGTATATTATTATATGTTCCGTTATTCAGAATTCAAATAAAAACGGCGTGGAATAATATAAAAACAAAAAACGAAAGGAATTGCGCCGGTCGGATGACCGGCAGCAAACTATGGGCAAGGCATTGAAAAATGCCGGTCAGGCGACCGGCGCTTCCGGGGAATGTTTAATAATGCAGGGCGATCATCTGGTGACAGGTGAATTCATTTACTTTGAATGCACAACGTCCGTTTTTGCTTTCAAACGGCAATTCTCCGCCCTGCGGTTCCAGTGTTATTTTTTTAACCGGCATCGCGGTATGCACGGAACATTCCACATTGTGCAATGGAATCAAATCCTCAATCACTTCGATTCCGCCGTTAATATTGAGCGCCCCTTCGGACCGGAAATTGAAATCGCCGCCGCGCTTGACCGGACTGCCGGAAAGCAGATGGACGATATAGCGTCTGGCGGCGGCCTGTTCAGTCAAGGCAATCCTGGCGATTGACGGAAGGTTCGTTTCTATCACCGGCCTGCCGAGCAGTGCTTTCAGCGCTTTAATCACGAACTGGCGGTAAGCCACCGCGCCGACCTGCCGGTAAATGGTAAATACCGCATGCGGGAAGTACGCAATATTGCCGTTAATCACGCCGCAGTCGTATTCCGAAGCATCGGGCAGATTCGGCGTATGGCGATGCGAACAGAAATGGCGGAAATCGCGGTTGAAGTAAGTTTCATAAATCCTGCCCAGCGACCTGCCGCCGCGGACTTTTATATTACGGCTTTTGCCGTACATCACAAACGGGGAATTACAGAAGTCCGGCGCAAAATCCGCCGCCGGTTTAATGTAATTCGGCACAAAGGCGTTTTCGCCGCAATATTCCGCGCCGGTATCGAACAGGAAGCCGCTCTGAGCAGGGTTCAGTCCGCTGGTTCCGGACAGCAGCAGTTTTCCGCCCCCGGCGAGGAATGCGTCAAGCCTGATTTTCAGCGCGTCATCAATCACAATGTCATCCGGCAGAATCAGCAGTTTATAAGCAGAGAAATCCATCGACGGCGCAATGACATCGAACGGGATATGAGCTTCCAGCAGCATGCGCCCCGCGCCGATGTCGCCGCTGTTGTCATGGCTGCTTCCGTCACAAACGAAAAACGCCTCCTGCGGAATAATCGCCACTTCCGCCAGAGTGACCGCATCCCGGCACCAGGGTTCCTTCTGCGCGACTTCACGGTAGGCGCTGCCGATAATGCCGTAAGTGCTTTCGTCAAGCCTGCCGCAGGGATGCAGTTGATCGCCGATGCTGCATTTGGCGCCGAACGCCAGCATGGCCGCGCACTCATAGCGCAAGGCGTCCGGGTGTTTGAATCCGCCGAATTCGCCCCAACTGATGTGGAATTTGCCGGTCATGCCCAGAAACTCCAAACCGGTCTTTCTGGCGAATGCCGCGGACTGCGGGAAATGGTCATAACCCCAGCCGCCGGTCGGCAGGGATTCCAGTTCGAGATGACTGAAATATTTAAGCCGGTTCAACCAGGCAGGTCCGATGTGGCCGCTGTTGTGCAGAATCCGCATCGCCGGGTCTTTGCTTCTCGCAGCTTCGGTCGTGCGCCGGTAATACTTTTCCAGTACCTGCATTGAATATGCCGCGCGGTCGGCTTCTTTCGACGGATCGTACCCTTCGGCGAACATCCCTTTCATGCAGGCCGGGCAGCAGCACGGCCACTGGGAAATGATGTCCAGGAAAATGCCGTCGCCGTCCGGATACAGCGTAACGGCTTCTTCAATCAGGCGGCATAGGTAGTCCAGATAGGGCGTATTAAAACATAGTTTATGAAAGCCGGGGGTCAGCGGATTGGTCGTCCATCCGGCATATTTGCCTTCAGAGTTGATTTCACGCCATGCCGGATTAAGCGCAGAGGCGACATTATTTACTCCGGCCGTGAGATAAACCGGCACATTTACGCCGATTTCATGCGATGCGTCGATCTGCGCCCGCAGCAGGTCAAAATTCAGATGCGGATGCATCGTTCCAACCTTAGTCGGATGATAGCTCCAGCCGTGATGACACAATGAAAAACAGGTGATCGAATCCACCGCCGCATCTTTCAGCGTCTTCTGCCAGTGCTGCTTGTCAAATTTACCGCCGATACCGGGAATTTCACCCGAAGTATGAAAATCCAAATGTACCTGACGAAACCTCATAGCCTTATCCATAAGTCATTCCTTTTTATTTGCAATGTGTGTAAAACACACAATATTAAAATATTTTACTAGTTATAATTTATAATATTACCACAAAATACACATTTTACAAGATTATGCAAAATTAAGTATTCCATTTTTTTCAGAGACCCGATAATTTTTGCCGGCATATCTTCCCCGGAGCTTGAATATTTGCCTTAAACAGCAATATTATTATCCATAATATATAGTGGTTTTGCAAAAACCATACCGGCGGATTAATATGGAATAGCGGAGAAACAACTGATGTGGGATTTCGGCACAATCGAAGAATGGAATAACGAGCGTGAGCGCATTGCCGCAACCTGGCTGAAGATTCTCGGCAAAGGGCCGGAACCGCAAAAGGTGACCGTATTCAAAACCCTGTCTTCAGAAGCAATCGAAGGTTGTATCCGGGATAAAATCCAGTACGAAGTCTATCCGGGCTGCACGGTCGAGGCATATTTAATCAAACCCGCACTTGAGAAAAGATATCCGGGCATAGTCTGCCTGCATCAGACATCGGATGAGAATATCGAAGAAAGCGCCGGCATTTCCGGTTCGCCCGAACTGGATTTCGGACTCCGGCTGGCCAGGCTCGGTTTCATCACCATCAGCCCCCGCTGTTTCCTGTGGAACGCCGAAGGACAGATATGGGCGAAAGCCGTCGCCAGACTGAAACAGGATTTCCCCGCATGGACCGGCATGGGCAGAATGCTGCGGGACGCGCAATGCGCGGTTGACGTGCTGTGCATCCAGCCAAACATGGAAGACGGTCTTATCGGCGCTATGGGACATTCGCTGGGCGGCAAGGAAGCATTTTATCTGGCGGCATTCGATCCCCGCGTCAAGGTTGCAGTATGCTCGGAAATGGGTATCGGGCTGGACATGTCCAACTGGGACGCCGAACATTATCTGGGCGAGGCCGTCAGGAAACCGGGCTTCCCCTCGTCTCATCACGAAGTCCTGGCGCTGATCGCGCCCAAGCCGTTCCTGCTCATCGGCGGCGATAACGCCGACGGCAAATTAAGCGATGAATTATACATCCGGCAAGTCAAGCCGTTATATCAGTTATACGGGGCCGAAAACAAGATCAGATTTTTCAATCACCACCAGCAGCATACTTTCCCGAAAGCCGCGCATGACGCAGCATACGCATGGTTTGAAGACTGGCTGTAATACTGCCTTACATCAGTGACTGCGCATCGACGTCGGCGTAAACCTCCACGCCGCGGGGCGCGGGACCGTGAAGAATCAATTCGCGGAGCGTTTCGCGAAGCGTTTTCAGCTTGGCCCCCCGGAAAATTATCATGTAGCGGTATTTGCCTTTGATTCTTTCCACCGGCGCGGGGGCGGGTTCAGTGACAATAATCTCCCCGTGACAGCATGGCCGTATTTTTTCCATGAATTCGGAAGCGAAGCGGCTGACGGCATCCAGTTCCGGGCCGCGAAAATGCACCGCGATCAGATGACCGGCGGGAGGATAATTCAGCGCTTTGCGGACTTCCATGTCATATTCGTAAAACTTGCGGAAATCCTGCTGCACCGCATACATGATCGTTTCATTGAACGGATTACATGTCTGCACGATCACCTCGCCGCTGACGTCACCGCGCCCGGCCCTGCCCGCGACCTGGGTCAGCAGTTGAAAAGTGCGTTCGCAGGAACGGAAATCCGGGATATACAGGCTCTGGTCGGCATTAATGATCCCGACCAGGGTCACATTCGGGAAATGCAGCCCCTTGGCAATCATCTGGGTGCCGATCAGGATGTCCACGTCGCCGCGCTTGAAGCGGTTGAGCACATCTTCATAGGAACTGGTTTTGCGCATGGAATCGGAATCCATCCTGACGATTCTGGCTTCCTTGAAAATCATCATGGCGGCGGCTTCAACCTTTTCGGTGCCGATGCCGGAATAGCGGATATCCTCGGCGCCGCATTCCGGGCAGTGCGCAAATGCCTTGATCACGTCGCCGCAGAGATGGCACGACAGGCTTTCCCGCTGACGGTGATAGGTATAGGAGACCGAGCAGTCCGGACATTCGGCGACAAACCCGCAGTGTTCGCACATCATCTGGCGGGCATAACCGCGCCGGTTCAGGAAGATGATCGTCTGTTCGCCTTTGTTCAGCCGGTCGAAAACCGCGTCCACCAGGATTTTTGAGAAAAAAGAAACTTTACCCGGTTCAACCGCGCCGATGCGGCCGTCAACAACATTCATCACCGGCATAACGCAATCCTGGACACGCTGAAGCATTTCTCCCAATTCATATTTGCCGGTAAGGGCATTGTTAAACGATTCGAACGAAGGCGTCGCCGAGCCAAGGATTACCACGGCGTTTTCAATATGTCCGCGCATCACGGCAACGTCGCGGGCGTGATAGCGCGGCGATTCCGACTGTTTATATGAGCTTTCATGTTCTTCGTCAACAATAATGAGTCCGAGATTGCGGAACGGCGCGAACAGCGCGGAACGCGCCCCGACCGCGATTTTAACCAGCCCGTCGCTGACTTTGCTCCATTCATCGAAGCGTTCTCCTTCGGTCAGACGGCTGTGCAGGACGCTCACCATGTCGCCGAACCTGGCGCGGAAGCGGCGGACAGTCTGCGGCGTAAGCGCAATCTCCGGCACCAGCACAATGGACTCTTTGCCCGTTTCCAGCGCCCGGGCGATGGCCTGAAGATAGACTTCGGTTTTGCCGCTGTTGGTCACCCCGTACAGCAGCATGGTCTTTTTGCCGCCGGGATTTTCCAGCATGGAGTAAATCTTTTTCAGCACAGCCGCCTGTTCCGGAGTGGGTTCCAGCGGTTTGGACTGAATGATCTCGACATCGGCATAAGCATCGCGGCGCACCACGCGTTTTTCCTCGGCGATCAGTCCTTTCTTCATCAGGCCGCTGACTGCGGACGCGGTAACGCCGGCTTCGCTCATCAGCTTCTCCTGGGACAGCTCCTTGCTGCTGAGCAGGGCCTTAATCACCAGGATCTGCCCGGCGGCACGCTTTTTGCCGGAATTCTCAATGATGAATTTTTCCGCTTCGGCAGTATCCGCCACGGAATAATGTTTCAGGGTGCGGTGCTGGACCTTGCCGCTGCGGACAGCCCTGGGGAGCAGCGTCCTGACCGCCTGCTCCCGGCTGCAGCAGTAGTATTCGGACATCCAGCGGCCGAGCCTGACCAGCGGCTCCGGAATCCGGGTGTGCGACTCGCAGATCGAATGAATATCCTTCAGGCTGTCGGGATATTCGGAGTGATCAATGATATTCAGCACATAGCCGCGGCGGAAAGACTTGCCGAACGGCACTTTGACCTGAACTCCGACATGAATTTTTCCCGCCAGGCTGTCCGGAATATTATAATCAAACCCCTTGTCCAGGGATAAATCAACAATAACTCGGGCTATTCTCATTAGTATTATTTGCCTTAAAATGTTTTTACAATATAATCTTGGCGGCGTTAATAACCAATCATAAGCTGAATTTTCTTTTGCTTTGTTCAGGATATGAGGCTATTTTAAATAATTGTAAAAAACGGAGGCGTTGAACATGCGCACATATTTAGCTGTACTGCTGATCATGGCAATCTGCCTGACTTATGCTTTGCTGACCGCGCTGATGCCGCGGGACGTGTTCTGGATTACCGACGGCGGCAATAAATTCATCACCATGGAGAATATCATCCGCGACCGGACTGACGCGGTCGCCTATCCCGCCGCCGACATTGATACTGAATATAAGTTCTTCCCTTACAGCAACTTTCATTTCGTCCGCCACCATGACAATATCTACTCCATTTTTCCGCCGTATTTTTCAGCGTTCTCCTCATTTTTCTACAGGGCGGCAGGATACTGGGGGCTGTATCTGATCTCAATTCTTTCCACCGGAATAGTATTGCTGCTGACGCTGCGCATCATCCAGCGCCTGAAACTTCCGGATAAATATCTGCTGTCGCTGCCGGTGCTGGGTTTGTGCACTCCCTTCTTTTTCTACAGCCTGACCTTCTGGGAAATGACACTCACCGCGATGCTGACCACCACTGCGGTTCTAATGGTTGTCCGGCGGACAGAGAATAATACCACCATCCCCGAATTCCTGCTGGCCGGGCTGATGATGGGGTCGGCAATAATTCTGCGCGAGGATATTTATGTCCTGGCGGCGGCATTGGTCGCCGCCATGTTTATTTTGAAGTATAAAAAGACCAATATCGCAATAACCTGCGCCGGAACTATGATTATTGTCATATCGCTGTGGTCCATCCAATATGCCAAATACGGACATATCCTGGGGCTTCACGGCAGCAAGTATTACGCCCACAATCTTGACGGAAACGAAAACAGCGTCATTTCATTCATCGTTAATCAGTTAAACGGTTACTACACCTATCTGCTCAAATTCAATTCCGGCGACTTTGCGGATAAATGGTATTATTTCCTGCTCGCCATACCTTTCATCATGGCGGTTTGGGCCGGGATCAAGTATAAGAATCCTGCCGAACGCACCGCCGCCTTCGTCACGATGCTGCTGGCAGTAATCAGTTCCGCCATCCTTACCGTGATGCTGTTCAACAATAATCAGCCTGTATTGAACACGATCTTCACCGTCGGCTTTTTGACATCCTCCCCCCTGCTGGTGCCGCTGCTGCTGTCCATGCGCTCCTTCTTCTCATCCAGATTACGCCGGATAAAACTGATACTGCTGACTTCGGTCATATATTGTATCGTCATCGCTCCGCTGCTGACGCAGAGCGATATGGGCATCATCTGGGGACCGCGACATTTTATTTATCTCTTTCCGCTGCTGATACCGCTATGCATTTATGCAATGATAAGACTGTTTTACCGTAGTGAAAACCGTCAACTGGCGTTAAAACTGGCCGGTCTCGGGATTCTGCTTTTAGCAATAAGCCTGCTCATCCAGGTCAAGGGAGTAGCCAATTTGTTCCTGATGAAAAACAATGTCGCCATGATGAACAATCATCTGGAAAATGCCAACGAAGTGATCGTTTCAGATATTTACTGGCTGCCCGCCGAAAACCCGCGCCTGTTTTACAATAAGAAATTCATGCAGGTAAACTCCGGGCAGGAGCTGGAAAAGTTTGTTGAACTGATGAAAAGAAACAATGTCAGAACCTTCACGCTGGTACTGGCCAAGGACATAAATTACCGGCGAATCACCAATGACGACATCAAGCGCCTGCTGACTAAAATCAGCATCGACAAACCTGTCGCGCTGGATCTTCCCGGAACAGATTTTCTGTCCATCATCACCGTGTCCTGCCGGCTGAAATCATCACCCCTCGTGCTGTCTGAATAGCCGGCCGATGTTTTCAATGCCGTTCTGCCGGACAAAATCTCTGACCATCCGGTAGCCGTCGCCGTAGACCGGGTCCTTATTCTCCTCCATGCGCTTGTTCATTTCGCCCTGGCCGTAAAGCTCATTGAGCCTGGTGGCGACATATTCAGCCCAGCCTTCCTTCAGTTTGATATCCTGCGTTTTGGGATAATTTTCCTGCATCCAGTCATGGGCCAGCTCATGGCCGCAGACTTCAATCAGTTTCTTGCGCGGCAGCCCGTACAGGACATATACCGCGAATTTCTCATTGCTCTTGTATTCCTCAGTCTTTTCCTCGGTTTTCAAGTTCCAGCCGGTTTTAGTCCTGGTTACGGTATTGATGGTAAAATTGCAGACATACAGGCCAAGCTCCTGCCCCGGAGAATAATTTTTTGATTTGGACTCCAGATTTTTGGCATCTGTCGCATAGAATTCGATATTATGCTGCGTCGAATATCCCAGGTCCTCATACAGCCGTTTTCTGACATCGTTAAAAATCTGCAAAGACAGCTCTTCGTTAAATACCGCGCTTGATTTACAACTCCGGCAGATATATCTGCCGTCACTCAATTGTTCGCAATCATTAGGCAGAGTGCAGGCAAAACATTTCGGTTTTTTCGCACATTCCGAACAGTAAACCGGGCCGTCCTTGCCGTTGTTGCTGAAAAGCATCCCGGAGCTGAACGGTTTGCCGCAGAGCGAACATTTCGGCAGAGTCTTTTCCAGGCATGCTTTGGAACAATAGAATTTTCCATTTTTCTGAAAACCGCCATTGCATGCTTTGCCGCAAACGGCGCAGCGGGGCAGTGTTTTATCCAGACAACTCTGGCTGCAGAACACCTTGTCGCCGGATTTTAAATATGAACCGCTGATCTGTCTTTTGCAGACGCTGCAGTACATCGCGGCATATAATGACAGGCAGGATAAAGCAATTGCAGAAAAAATCAGCAGCGCATAAGAAAATTTTGACCTGCATCGAATCATTTTAACCCCACCGTAAATTATTGTACAAATATTCTAATGCCGGAAGAGAAAAAAATCCACCTGAAACTATACTTCATATTGCAGATTCAGCAGCCAGACGTAATGGCTCAGTAGAGCGGTGATGATTATAATTCTCAAGAAATACTTTCAATAAAGTTTCATTTTTCTTTAATTTTGTTTTTGACAAAGTCATTTTTTGCACTATATTTCTTGTATTGTAT
>Ga0172379_10002088_pt1 | contig 36852 bp, 37 predicted proteins | sample GrowelOW334metaG_FD_119756 | JGI IMG/M metagenome (GOLD analysis project Ga0172379, IMG submission 119756) | Groundwater microbial communities from an aquifer near a municipal landfill in Southern Ontario, Canada - Groundwater well OW334 metaG | ecosystem: Environmental > Aquatic > Deep... | reverse complement strand
TTCCATGATATTATTTTTCATGAAAAAGGCGTGTTAATTATGGCTTGTAATCGCAAAACTACATTCCATAGCTTAACACCGCCTTTTTCGCTAGTTATCCACAACACTCTTTCTTAGAGAACCCAAAAATCTTGCATTCCTAGGCAATGTGTGCTACACTGTCCCCAGCGTATGTTTCTCGTCCCTACGCGTTAGCAATAATGAACGAGAGTACCGCTAACGTATAACTTTTGTGAGCTTCTCCAGTTTGGAGTCAAGTGATCGCTATAAGTGATCGTGATTGCGGATAAAACAAATGTCGAAAAGACTATTCGTCGGCTCCATAGCATGGGGTACGACAAACGACGGTTTGAAGAAGCACTTCGAACAAGTCGGTGCCGTAGAGGAAGCAACAGTACTCACGGACAAGATGACAGGTCGTTCACGCGGTTTTGGTTTCGTCACTATGACGAACGATTCCGACGCGGACGGTGCGGTTTCGAAGCTTAACGGCTCCGATCTCGATGGTAGGAAACTCGTTGTTTCCGAAGCCCGTCCTCGTGAAGAGCGCTCAATGTAATTGAGTTATCTTTAATGAAAATGCCCCGAATCGCCTCGGCGATGAGGGGCATTTTTCGTATTCATAGATTACAACAACAGTATGCAATTATTTGAAAGTCGAGTACTGTTTGAGCGAGTATAAATTTCTTGGTAAAAGGCGTTGTTGTGTGGATTTGTTTACAAATCCACGAGCCTTTTACCTAGAAATTTACCGAGCGAGTTACGCAGACTTTCAAATAATTGCATATTGTTGTTGTCTTTAAATAACCAAAATATGCTAAAATACCCCCCATGAATACAACGACAAACACTCGCGTATTGCCAGTGATTTTTTTTACTGTTCTTCTAGATCTCATCAGTATAAGTATCCTTATACCCATACTACCATCACTTTTCGCAAATCCAGATTCACCTGCATATCTATTGGTAGCGGGTACACCAGTATCTTATGGATATATTATCCTAGGAATCTTGATAGGTACTTGGTCTATAGCCCAATTCTTCTCTGCACCTGTAATGGGTGAACTCTCTGATATATATGGTAGGAAAAAGATAATCGCTATATCTCTCGCTGGAGTTTGTCTATCACATCTCCTTTTTGCTTATGGAATACTTGTTCACAGTCTTACAATACTCTTCTTTGCAAGAGCTCTCGGAGGTATCCTAGGTAGCAACCTTGTCGTTGCTCAAGCAGTAATAGCAGATATTACTCCAGAGAAGTTTCGTGCTAGAAATTTCGGACTCATAGGTGCAGCATATGGTATCGGTTTTATACTAGGTCCAACATTGGGTGGACTATTGTCTGACGCAAGCATCATGACATGGTTTAATATCATGACTCCATTTCTGGTTGCAGCAGCATTGGAAGTTATAAATATAATATTGGTCTTCACTATATTGCCCGAAACTCACAAACCCTGTGAAGCCGAACATCCTTCTTGGTTCAAAGCAATAACGCATATCGTAACTGCATATTCAATGAAAAATCTTCGTGCAGTATTTGCTACCAACTTTTTCTTCCAAGCGGGTTTTGCATTCTTCGGAACATTCCTATCTGTTTACTTGATACATCGCTTTGGTTTTACACAAAAGGGAATAGGCTTTTATCTAGCATACGGTGGACTCTTCATTGTACTTGCACAAGCATTTGTCGTTCGATATATATCAACAAGGTTCAAAGATACTACTATATTGCGTTGGTCACTTTTTCTCGGATCTTTGAGTATTCTCGCTTATTATCTACCAAATTCTCTTTTGGGTTTGATGCTCATAATACCACTTCTCACTGTAACAAATGGTTTATCTATGGCTCATTTGCCTGCCATAGTAAGCAAGAGGGCATCGGCCAAAGAACAAGGAGAAGTATTGGGTATCAATATGAGCGTGCAATCACTTGCTTATGCTATACCACCTATTTTATCTGGTTTTCTTGCTGCGAAGTTGGCACCAGAAATACCTGTTTATGTAGGTGGAGCTGTCATATTCATTGCTTGGATAGTCTTTACTTTTGGAGTTCGTGGGGATCACGTCAAGGACTAACCTCCCGTCATCTTTGACGTATCCTTTTATGATATAATCTATCCATGTCACAAGATAAAAAATATTCACTTTCCAGAGAAGATATTCATGACAATGATATAAAGGGTCATTTGTCGAGAATAAATCAAGAATTTGCAGACGGCTTCGAATTCCTGAAAAAATATCCGAAATCAGTCACAATATTTGGTTCTGCACGAGCAAAACCTGATTCTGATCACTATAAGGATGCTCTAGAACTCGGCACTCGTATAGCAAAAGAATTGAAGTATGCAATTATAACTGGCGGTGGTCCTGGTATCATGGAGGCAGTAAATAAAGGCGCTTACGAGGCTGGCGGAGTTTCGATAGGACTCAATATCAGTTTGCCACATGAAAGAGGTACAAATGCATATTGTACTCATGCTATCAAATTTAGTTATTTCTTTTCTAGGAAGACAATGCTCACTTTTGCAGCCGAAGCTTTTGTATTTTTCCCAGGTGGCTACGGTACATTCGATGAACTTTTCAATATACTTACTCTTATTCAAACAGAGAAAATACCTCGCGTACCTATTGTTTTATTTGACTCTTCATTCTGGAATGGCTTCAAACAAGTTATGGAAACAAATATGGTCGAGAAATTTGGCACAATAAGTCCCAAAGATCTGGGGTTTTTCGAAATTGCCGATTCTATTGATCATGTGATAGATATCATACGCAAAGCACCGCTTTCTGAATGGTGGAGAAATATCAATTAATTCCACGTCAAGGACTAACCTCCCGTTGTTAAAACAAGGGGAGGTTAGTCCTTGACGTATGCTAGAATGTTTCTATGCTCAAATTTACTATCAAATCTCGTATAAAACATGGTCTTGGTCGCGCTGGAATCATAGAAACAGATCATGGCACGATCGAAACCCCTGCTTTTATCCCTGTTGCAACAAAAGCAACGATCAAATCATTGACTCCAGAAATGGTCAAAGATGAAATTGGCGCACAAGCAATTCTCGCAAATACATATCATCTGTATTTGCAACCAGGCGAGGAAATTATCGGGAAATCGGGTGGCTTGGGAAAATTCATGAATTGGAAAGGGCCTAGTTTTACTGACTCTGGTGGCTTCCAAGCATTTTCGCTTGGTCCAGCATTTGGCAAAGGTATTGGCAAACTTTCTACTTCGACCCATGAGAGAGAATTGGTGAGAAATGATACAGACAATACGATTCAAGCAAAGATAAATGACGATGGAGTTAGATTCAAATCAATTATAGATGGATCAGAACACTATTTTACTCCAGAGAAATCTATAGAGATACAACATGCAATAGGAGCAGATATTATATTTGCTTTTGATGAATGTGCAGAACCAAATGCTCCATATGAATATCAGAGATTAGCTATGGAAAGGACGCATGCTTGGGCGAGGAGGTGTCTTGCGGAGCATGGTTCCGAGGGTAGGCCCGCCTTCGGCGGGGTAGGCCTCGGGCAATCTATATTTGGCATAGTACAAGGAGGTAGGCATGAAGATTTGAGGCGTGAAAGTGCTAGAGTGATCGGTTCTATGGAAGAAAACGGTCTTAGTTTTGACGGTTTTGGCATTGGTGGTTCTTTCGATAAAAGTGATATTGGAACTGCTGTTTCTTGGGTTTGTAGTGAATTGGGAGAAGAGAAACCACGACACCTTCTGGGTATCGGTAGCGAAGTCGCAGATCTCATTCTAGGCATAGAAAATGGCATTGATACATTTGACTGTGTTGCGCCAACAAGGATGGCTAGGAATGGCGCGGCATATACGAGCATGTCGGAGGTCGCACCTCCGACATCAAAAAATAGGATAAATCTCACGAATGCTAAGTTCACGAATGACTTCTCTCCTATCGATCCTCAATGCAATTGTTATACATGCAAGAATTATACACGAGCTTACATATCTCATCTCCTAAGAGCCAAAGAAATGTTGGCCGCAACATTGATCTCGATTCATAATTTATATTCACTAGTAAATCTGGTAAAAAATGCTAGGGAAGCAATCCTTGAAGGAAGGTGGGATGAATTCAAAAAGATTCACGTCAAGGACTAACCTCCCGTCCTAAGGTAATCATAACTAGATTTCTCTTGGTCTGTATTCAGGCGGTGCTTGTTTGAGCCACCATTCTATATCTTTCATTGTTAGTAGTCCTTCTTGTGAACCTATGAATTGTGCTACTGACATAGGATTTATAGGTGCTATCATCAATGCTTCCAATGGAGTTTTTCCCATGCATAGTGCAGAGACAAATGTAGCCGAGAATGCATCTCCGCAACCAGTGCGCTCGAAGGCAATTCTTGGATCTGGATACATAGGCGTATAGTAACTATGGTCACCATCATACATATATGCGCCATTTATATTGTCTGTTATTATGACCAACTTTGGACCCATTTCTGCAAGAGATTTGAGCATTTCTTTTGGATTGTGATGCTCATCCGTCCCGTTTTGTCGAGATCCGATCTCGGTATTTATACCTAGAATTTTTTCTGCTTCATCTTTATTGACCAATAATACATCTGCCCTTTCATATATTCTTTTCAGCTTTTCAGTGCCAAGTCGGATCTGGAAAGTTCCGGGCTGGAAAGCTAGTTTTGTCTCTATGTTTGCCGAAAGATGATTTGCAATAGCTATATAATATGTAGAAGCATCTGTAGCTAATGATGTCAGATATATCCATTTTGTCTCTGGTATTTTGGGTAAATGATAATCATATTCTATATGATTTGTGAGAATAGTACGGTCATTTTCATACCAAAGTACAAAGTGATAATTGGTTGCTTTGCTGTGATGGGTTTTGACAAGAGAAGTGTCCACATGATTCTTGCGGAGTTCGACTAGACAGTCTTTGCCATTTTGATCGTCACCTATATTTGAAATTAATGCAGACCTAAGTCCCAGATGTTCTATTGCTACAGATACATTTGCTGCATTGCCTACTGCTTTTATTACTTTGACATATTCAAAAGGGACTTTACCACCAAATGGTAAACATATTTCGCAACTTTCCCTCTTTACTTTGCAGTGTATACTAGCTTCTTTGAGACGGATAAAAGCATCGGTTGTAATATCGCCAATTGCTACAATGTCAAATCTCTTTTGAAACATAGTGTAATTATAGCAGAGTTACCTTCACGCAGGGTAGTTCACTCAGGGTAGACCTACGCATAACATGCGCAGGTCTACCCTGAGTGAACCATGAGGCAATAATATGGTACAATATTGATATGAAATCATTGCGTGAATGTATAGTAGAAGCAAGAGAAAATAAAGTCGCTATTGGTCACTTCAATGCTTCAACGATAGATGGTATTTGGGCCATAGCTGATGCAGCAAAAGGACTGGACTTGCCAGTTATTGTAGGTCTGTCTGAAGGAGAGAGAGATTATATAGGAGTAAATCAGGCAGTAGCTATAATTAAAAGTATTCGCAAAGATAGAAATCAACCAATATTCTTGAATGCAGATCATACATATTCTCTCGATCGTGCTAAAGAAGCAATAGATGCGGGTTTTGATGCCGTAATATTTGACGGAGCAAGTCTATCTATAGAAGAAAATATCAAAATAACTAAGAAATGTGTTGAATATGCGAGAGAAATAAAGACAGAATCAAATCAAGAAATTCTCATAGAAGGAGAGCTTGGCTTTATAGGAACTTCTTCGAAAGTATTAGATGAGATACCTGTTGGAGTTGCTATGACAGAAGAGCAATTGACTAAAGCCAAAGATGCAGAACGGTTTGTGAGAGAAACAGGTATAGATTTATTTGCTCCTGCGGTTGGTAATATACATGGAATGATAATTGGTGGCGATCCATCTCTCAATATTTTGAAAATAAAAGAGATATGCAATGCTATTCCTGTACCTCTTGTGCTCCATGGAGCATCTGGCAATTCTCCAGAAGATATCAGGAAAGCGATTGAAGCTGGTATTTCTATTGTCCATGTAAATACCGAACTTCGTCTCGCATATAGAGCAGGCCTAGTCAAATATCTATCTGAAGATTCAGAAGAAGTTGCGCCATACAAATATCTGAAACCAGCAAAGTTGGCAATGCAGAAGGTCGTGGAGGAGAAATTGAAGATATTTAATAAATAATTTATAGATCGCGACCGTCGCAGGGGTGACAAATGTCGACTTTCGCGAAGCGAAACGAAGACATTTAGTCACCCCGAGGAGGGAGCGACATTATAGAAACAAATGAAATCAGTATTCATAACTCGCAAAATTCCTGAAATAGGAATAAAAATGCTCCGAGACAAGGGCTATGAAGTTGATATAAGTCCTCATGATAGACCACTTACCAAAGCAGAGCTGATTTCATTCTTGCATGATAAACCATACGATGCGGTTTTGACTCTTTTGAATGATATAGTTGATACAGAAGTTCTAGATGCTGCAACTTCTGTCAAAATATTTGCAAATTATACTATTGGTTATGATAATTTTGATGTAGAACAAGGGAAAAAGAGGAATTTTTTTATGACCAATGCGCCCGGTGGTGGAGCAAATCGTGTAGCAGAACATACTTGGGCACTCATTCTCTCTCTAACTTGTAGAGTCGTAGAAGGGGACCAATTCATGAGACAGGGAAAATATATAGGCTGGGATCCAATGCTATTTCCTGGTATCAAAATTACTGGCAAAACACTCGGTCTTATAGGGGCAGGTAATATAGGTACAGAAGTTGCAAGGATAGGGTCTATGGGATTTGGTATGAGAGTGGTTTATTCTGATATAAAAAGGAATGAAAAGATAGAAAGTTTACACAATGCTACATATTGGCCCAAAATAGATGATGTATTGAAACAAGCCGATATAGTTTCATTGCATACTCCTCTTACCACAGAAACCAAACATCTAATAAACAAAGATAGATTGGCAATAATGAAACCCGGTGCATACCTTATAAATACTTCTAGAGGAGGAGTTGTGGATGAGAGTGCCTTGTTTGATGCTCTGAAGGGGGGTAAAATAAAAGGAGCAGGCCTAGATGTATATGAGAATGAACCAGTCCTTACTCCGGGCCTTACAGAGTTGCCAAATGTTGTTCTGACTCCACATATCGCTTCTGCATCTATGGATAGTAGAGAAGATATGGCGAGGATTGCTGTGGAGAATATTATAGATGCATTGGAGGGGAGAGTGCCGAGAAATTTGGTGTATAAGGTATAGATTTTAGTTTTATTATTTAATTCTCAAAAATATCATGTCATCAGAAGTAGAATTTGAAGAAGATAAAATAGATTATGGTAGGCCACGTTCTAGTTCCGGCCAGAATAATCATTATATGAAGCCGGGTTTCAATAAGGAACAATCCAAGATGTCACAATGGCTCATTGACCATGGTATTGCAGGTACGCCGGTTGTGGCTCAAGCAATACTTATAGGTCTTGTGATTGTAAATATTGTCATTACCTATATTGTGGTGAAATACATGCTGTAGTCTCATTTATTATCAAGCAATATTGAATTAATTAATAATCAATGTTTAAAAACATGAAAAATAATAGGTTAGTGAGAGGATTTACTTTGATAGAGTTGCTTGTCGTTATTTCTATCATCGGCCTCCTCTCAAGCGTAGTTCTGGCTAGCTTACAGAGTGCGAGGGAGAAAGGCTCTATTGGGGCAGGAGTAAAATTCTCTACTTATAATTATAGAGCATTTGGGGCGAATGCTGCGTTGATGTGGAATTTTAATGAAACTACTAGTCCAACCACAAACGCCTTAGACAGTTCAGAATATAACATTCCTGGTATATTCTCTGCTTCTGGTGCTACGAGGGTTTTTGGTGGTGGTAATACACCAACAAATAATGGTAGTTCTCTGTCTTTGTCTGGTGGTAATGTTTACACTAGTAGTAGTTTCAGTATAGATTTGAGTAATTTTACTGCAAGTCTGTGGGTAAAACCATCCAGTATTTCAGGTCTTTTTTATCTATTGGATACTTATATGGTGAGTGCACAAAGACCATTATTTATTTATGTAAACGGAGGCACAATGTCAATTGGTGGTACGGGATGTAGTGTAACATATTCACCAGCACTAAGCTCGGTATTGGTACTTAACCAATGGCAAAATTTAACTGTTTCTTATGATGGGCAATTCTTTAAGATATATATTAATGGTAAGGAGATATCTAAATCAACAGCATGTACTACAAATAATAAGATTTTTTCTAAAATAACAGTGGGGAGCTATGGTGGAGGTGGTAATTTATATATGGGACTTATTGATGATGTAGCAGTATATACCCAATCTTTAACTGCATCCGAAGTCCAACAACTATATGCCGAAGGAGCCACCAAACACGGCATAGCGATAAACGAATAATTACGCAGGTCTACCCTGCGCATGACTGAGCACTGCAAATACTCTATATTAATGCTCTTTTTACCATACGCAGACCATACGCAGGGTAGACCTGCGTATTGATTTGCGATTGGTTGGGAAGTATGCAATAATAATCGCCATGTTAACTTTGGCTGTAGAAAAACGAGATGTGAAGACAGATGTTGAAGCTATTCGCAAAAGTGGCTTTATTCCCGCTATTTTCTATGGTCCAAAAGTAAAATCTACATCAATCACATTGTCTGCCAAAGAATTCGACAAGATATGGAAAAAGGCAGGTGAATCATCCATAATAATTCTCAAAGAAAAAGCAGGAGAAGAGCATGAAGCATTGATCTATGAAGTAGATGTACATCCTGTTTCTGGTATTGCAAGACACGCAGACTTTTATGTCATTGAAAAAGGCAAGAAAGTAGAATTATCTGTACCACTAGTATTTGAAGGAGTGTCACCAGCAGTCAAAGACAAAGAAGGTATCTTGGTCAAAGTTATCCGTGAGATAGAGATAGAGGCCGCAGCAAGAGACTTGCCACAAAATATCAAAGTAGACATTTCCAAACTAATTGAACTCGATGATGTCATATATGTCAGAGACCTAGTTGTGCCAAATGGAGTAGAGATCAAAGCAGGAAAAGATGAAGTAGTTGCATCTATAACAGAAGCCAAAGAAGAAGTCATAGAAGCACCAGCACCTATAGATATGTCTGCCATAGAAGTTGAATCCAAAGGCAAAGAAGTCAAAGAAGGTGAAGAAGTCAGTACTACCAAAACAGAATCCGATTCATCCAAGGCTCACGTCAAGGACTAACCTCCCGTTGGGGAACCCTGCGGGAGGTTAGTCTTTACGTGCACATGCTATAATAAAGTTATGCATATTCTGATCATTTCTATAGGTCGAGTATTTTTCTTTTTGTCTTTAGCTTTGTTTCTATTTATCGCCAATCAAAATATTGTTCATGCCCAATCGAATCTCACTTCACAACAAAGAGCAGAATTGGAAGCACAGTTAGTGCAGGTAGAAGCCGAGCAAAAGAAAGCCGAAGCAGATCTAAAAACTGCACAATCACAAAGCTCTTCTTTGTCACGTGATATAAATGTTTTGACAGCCAAGATCAAGTCTGCTCAACTCAAGATAAAAGCAAAGAATCTACTCATTCAGACACTGGGAAACGATATAGCTAGTAAAGAAAGTCATATAGAAAAATTAGAAAACAGAATCGTAAAAGGTAGAGAGACATTGGCGCAGATATTGAGGAAAACAAATGAAATAGATCAATATTCATTGCCTGAAATGGTACTTTCGCAGTCTACTATAACAGGATTTTTCCGAGATATAGATAACTTTGAATTTGTCGAACAAGGACTTCAGGATACTTTCGAACAACTTCGTTTGGATAAAGATGAAACTACTTCAGAGAAAGAATCTCTAGACAAACGCAGAAATGCAGAAATAGATGCGAGATATATTATACAAAGAGAGCAAAAAAATATAGAAGTAGATGAAGCAGAGAAAAAGAGACTCTTAAATGTTAGTAAGGGCAATGAAAAAGCATATACAAGTATTGTTGCAGAAAAGAGTGCAAAAGCAGCACAAATACGATCTGCTCTATTTGCACTGCGTGATAGTGTTGCTATTCCTTTTGGTCAGGCACTACAATACGCCAATTTGGCATATCAAAAAACTGGTGTTAGACCTGCATTTCTCCTTGCAATAATGACACAAGAATCAAATCTTGGTCAGAATGTTGGTTCATGCTTCATGACAAGCTTTGAAACAGGGGATGGTATAGGCAAGAATACTGGAACACCATTTGAGCAAGTTATGAAGGCTCCAAGAGATACAGAACCATTCAGGACAATAACAGATGCTCTAGGTATAAGCTGGTCTAATACACCAGTGTCTTGTCCTGTAGGAGGCACAAAATATTATCTTGGTAGGGGATTTGGAGGTGCTATGGGTCCTGCTCAATTCATCGCTTCTACTTGGATGTTATTCAAAGATCGTGTAAGTCAGGTCCTTGGAATCTCTGGTATGCCAGATCCATGGAATCCGTCCCATGCATTTACTGCTTCTTCAATTTATCTTAGTGATCTCGGTGCGGATGCAAGGACTTATTCAGGAGAAAGGAATGCTGCTTGCAGATATTATTCTGGCAAATCATGTGGAGCAATAAAGGGGAATACTACATATGGCAATAGCGTTATGGCTCTAGCAGATAGTATACAGAGGAATATGATTGATCCATTGCAAGGATATTGATCATGTGTTACATTGAAAGCTCAAAATATATGAAAAAAGACATTCATCCAGACAACTATAGACCAGTCATTTTTGCCGACAATTCAAGCGGTGCCAAATTCTTGCTCAATTCTACGATAAAAACCAAAGAGACTAGCAAATGGACAGATGGTAAAGAATATCCATTGCATCATGTAGAAATATCTAGTGCATCGCATCCTTTCTATACAAATCAAGAAAAGATAATAGATACAGCTGGCCGTGTAGAAAAGTTCAAAACTCGTCAATCCAAAGCGCGTGGTAAAAAATAGATGAATATAGAGGAATATAAAAACAATCCAAAAACGGCCTTTTTGGCTAGTCTTTATGAGAAGACTCTAAAAGAAGAGGTTGAAATCCGTAAACTTGCAGAAGATGATCCTTCTATGAAGGACCTTGTTTTGCATGATCTTGAAGCTATTTTGGAACAGAGGAAATCTATAGAACAACAGATGAATGGTATTGTTGCAAATGAGAGAAAAGATGAAGAAGAGGCGGATAAGACTATAGATGAAGTAGTTTTGGAAGTTCGAGCTGGTGTAGGAGGTGATGAAGCAGCTCTGTTTGCAACAGAACTTCTAGATATGTACAAGAGATATGCAGAGTCTAGGGGCTGGTCTCTCAGGATCATAGACGAATCAAAAAATGATCTAGGAGGATATAAAGAAGTTTCTATTGAGATAAAGGGGAATTCGAATTCTACTGAATCATCTGGAGATAGTGTATATGACAATTTGCGTTATGAAACTGGTGTTCATAGAGTTCAGAGAGTACCAGAAACAGAAAAATCTGGACGTATCCATACCTCTACTGCATCTGTAGCTATTTTGCCTATCAGGAAGAAGTCAAAGTTGGAGCTAAATCCGGCTGACTTGATTATCGAATTCTCGAGAGCTGGTGGCAAAGGTGGCCAGAATGTGAACAAGGTTGAATCTGCTGTTAGGATAGTCCACAAACCGTCTGGTATGGATGTTCGTTCTACTGTAGAAAGAAGCCAAAATGCAAATAGGCAAAGAGCATTACAGTTGCTAACTGCGCGAGTTGAAGCTATGCAAGAAGAGGCGGAAATGAAGAAGTTTGCTTCGGAGCGCAAAGGTCAGATAGGGAATGCCGATCGATCGGAAAAGATCCGTACGTACAATTTCCCACAAGATCGTGTAACCGACCACCGTATCAAAGAGTCTTGGCACAATATTCCAGAAATAATGAAGGGCAAAATAGGCGCAATAATCACCAAATTGCGAGAATTTGGGGCGTGATATCTATGGGTAAATAATCCATTGACTCAAACGGTATTTTCTGATAACTTACTAATACTATGTCAAACACAAGCGGAACTATAGATATGATGTTCGGAGCAGGAGCGCATTTTGGCTTGGGCAGATCGAGGAGGCATCCAAAGATATCACAGTATGTATTTGGTACAAAGAACCAAACAGATATCTTCGATCTAGAAAAAACCCAAGAATTACTCGAAAAAGCCAAGACTTTTATGATTACCCTAGCCAAAGAGGGTAAAACAATACTATTTGTTGGTGGCAAGAAAGAGGCAAGTGATATCGTCAAAATGTCATCTCAATCCATAAATATGCCATATATAAATGGCCGTTGGATCGGTGGCACACTCACAAATTTTGGTAATATCAGAAAGCGTGTCGAAAGGTATGAGACTTTACTTTCAGAAAAAGAAAAGGGTGAATTGGCAAAATACACCAAGCGTGAACGTATGCTAATAGACAAAGAGATAGAGAAATTGGAAAAGATGTTTCTCGGTATTGTATCTATGAAGAAATTGCCAGATGCTATAATCATTGTGGATCCTCGCCGTGAAAAAACTGCTATGTCAGAATCAAAGCTCATAAAGATACCAATCATCGCTCTTTCAAGTTCTGACTGTGATATATCAGACATCAAATATCCACTAGTTGGCAATGATTCAGCAAAGACAAGCATTTCTTTCTTCCTATCGGAGCTTATCAAAGTCTATCAAGACAATAAAATTATTACTAAATCAATATAAAAAATGATTACAACAGAGCAAATCAAGGATCTTAGAGATCAGACAGGTGTATCAGTAATGCAATGTAAAAAAGCCCTAGAAGAAGCAGGGGGTAGTATGGAAAAAGCATTGATAATCTTGCGCAAGAAGAGCGGTGAATTGAGAGCTAAAAAGGGCGATCGCAAATTTGGCTCTGGCACTATACAAGCATATGTTCATTCAAATGGCAGTGTTGCTGCTATGGTAGAACTCAATTGTGAGACTGACTTTGTAGCAAATAACGATGAATTCAAAGCTCTGGCACGTGACATCGCTATGCATGTCGCTGCAACAAATCCAAAGTTTGTTAGCAAAGATGAAATAACAGAAAATGACAAAAAGACTGTAAAAGAAGTCTTTGAAGCCGAAGTCAAAGACAAACCAAAAGCTATGCAAGAAAAGATTCTCGAAGGTAAACTCAATACTTATTTTTCGGAAATGGTTTTACTCGATCAACCATTTGTCAAAAATCCAGAGATTACTATCCAAGGACTCGTCGATGGAGCAGTACAAAAGTTTGGTGAAAAAACTGCTATTGGTAGATTTGTGAGACTCAAAGTTTTGGGATAAATCTTTCTCATCAATACAAATATATGTACGTCTTAATATCAATATTTTATATATCTCTTATAGCTATGATCATTATGATATGGCGCAAAAGCCATGAATTGAAAACAGGCAAGAGAACGGTTGTTTCGATGATTGGCCAAAGTACAGACAGTCTATTCAATTCGATTTATGATAAATTCAAGAGTCTTGCATCATATATAAACAGGCATACATTTATTGCACTCGCAAATTGGTTTGCATTTCACATCCTTTTGCATATTCGCAAAGTATATGTAGAGATAAAGCATCAATTCATGATGAATCCACATGGTAAAAGACTTATTGACGCCGTGCGTGGTAGGGGTGAAATCAAAAATCATGGTGCTTCTCTATACTTGAGGAGGATTGCGAATGATAAATAATTGCGCTATTCTCTCTTATGTGCCATCTTAGCTCAGTTGGTAGAGCGACTCACTTGTAATGAGTAGGTCCCCGGTTCGATCCCGGGAGATGGCTCCAAGTTTTGTATAGCATCTGTTTTAGAAGACGTGTTATACTACACTTATGCAAAGACAAATAAGAAATTGCGTGAAATGTAGTCGAGTATTAACTACTAGACATCAAATCAAGTATTGCTCAATTAAGTGCCAATCTGATCATAAATATAAAATCAATATTTCTTTATGGAAAAATGATAATCTTAGTAAGAAATTTTTGACAAAAAACATATCAGCCTATCTCAAAAAATATTTATTTGAAAAGTTTCAATATAGATGTTCATTATGTGGATGGAATAAAATAAATAAGACTTCTGGCAAAGTACCACTGGAGATTGATCATATAGATGGAAATGCTGAAAATAATATGGAGAAGAATTTGAGACTCATTTGTCCAAATTGTCATGCTTTAACTCCGCATTTCAGGAATCTAAACAAGGGCAACGGTAGGGCATGGAGAATAAAGATGATAGATAATAGAAAAGTGTTACAGAAAAATAAAGACTCGAAATAGTAGTAGTAGCAGGAATACTGATTTCGAACACCGAGATCGGATCTCGGTAAAAAGTGAAAGATATTGTTTTTTTTGCTATTATTAATCTGATGAAACTGGGTATTTACAAGCATTCAAAAACAGGGAATCTTTATAGAGCACATTTTATTGTCAAGCATTCAGAAACTTTGGAAGATATGGTAGTCTATGAAGCATTGTATGATAATGATAAGTCAAAGTATTGGGTACGCCAACTTTCCTCATTTATTGAAATCGTTGAAGTAAAAGGCAGAAAAGTACCAAGATTTGAGTTTATAAAAAATCATGAATAAAACCATGAGACATTTAATTTCAATCAAAGACCCAAAGGAGCAAGAAATGCTGGATATCCTAGACAAAAGGGACGATTTCAAAAGTCTGCGTATCAAGAGATTGCTCGCTTTGCCAGAACTCACGAGGAAAGCCAATTCTCCAGTGAAAATATTATTTGATAGGATATTGGATCTTCCTAGATTCAAGGATTTTGATATCGTAGAATTCCCAAAGATCGTCACAGTAGAACAAGATTTCGATTGGTTGAATACTCCGAAAGACCACCCAAGTCGTCGAGAGACTGATACCTATTATGTCACTGACAAATACCTCCTGCGTACTCAGATGACTGCATTCTGGTCTTTCTATCTGAAGGACAAAGAAGTATTGAAGAGACTAGAAACAGAAGGAGAGATAAAGGCATTATCACCCGGCATCGTATATCGCAAAGATGAGATAGATAGACACCATTTCCCAGCATTTCACCAGATCGATGGTCTCCTCATATGCAAGAAGTCCAAGAAGATCATTACCCAAGATGACCTCAAAGAAGTCCAGGCAGACCTAGCCAAGGGCATATTCGGATCAGATATCGAATATAAATTCCTCGATGATGATTTCCCTTATACGATAGAAAGTCTAGAAATGGACATCATGTTCAATAACAATTGGCTGGAAGTCAATGGGGCGGGATTGGTTAATCCAGTCGTCCTCAAGAATTTTGGATTGGATCCAGAAGTGTACAATGGTTGGGCTTTCGGCTTTGGTGATAGATTGGCCATGATAAAGATGGGAATACCAGATATTCGCATTCTTTGGTCAGATGATACTAGGATTACTAGTCAATTCAAGGATATTGATTCCAAATTCAAGGAAGTAAGCAAATATCCTGCTATTGTTCGAGATATTTCATTTATTGTAGATACAAGTACAGCTCTCAACAATTATTTCGAAATCGTGCGCGAAATAGGTGGCAATCTCATAGAAGAAGTGAAGCTCATAGACAAATACGAGAATGCCGACAAATTTGGTAAAGGTAAGACAAGTTATACTTTTCGTATTATATATCAATCATTCGAACATACACTGACCAATGATAAGGTCAATACTATCCATGACAAGATCCAGGACAGGACAAAGGAAGAATTGGGGGCAGTTGTAAGATAACTCACAAATAGAGCCATATTTGTGGCGTTTTGGAGCGTGCATTTTATCTTATAATCTGATATAATTAATTTCTAAAAGAGGTACTCTTTTTTCTTTATGGCAAAAAATATCAAAGAAAATAAATCAAAAAATAAAGCCAAAAATGCATCAGAGAATAATTCATATGATGCTTCTTCTATCACTGTTCTCGAGGGTTTGGAGCCAGTAAGGAAGCGTCCTGGAATGTATATAGGAACGACTGGGCCAGACGGATTGCATCATCTCATAACTGAAATATTCGATAATTCCCGTGATGAAGCAATGGGTGGTTTTGCAAATGATATAGAGATAGTTCTTCTGCCTGGCAATAGAGTGAGAGTTGTTGACAATGGTCGTGGTATTCCTGTCGATATTCATAAACAAACAAAAGTATCTGCATTGGAGACAATAATGACAACACTACATGCTGGTGGAAAGTTCGATCATCAGAGCTATAAGGTCTCTGGAGGTTTACACGGCGTTGGAGCTTCAGTTGTAAATGCATTATCTATATATTGCAAAGTCTTGGTCCATAAAGATGGAAGTATCTATGCGCAAGAGTATTCTAGAGGCAAAAGAAAAGCAGCAGTAAAGAAGATTGGCTCTTCAAAGCAATGTGGTACTATCGTCATTTTCGAACCAGATCAAGAAATATTCAAAGAAGGTATCAAATTTGAATGGAATCGTATCGTCACTCATATGCGACAACAGGCATATCTTGTGAAAGGATTGAAGATATCTGTTATCGATGCACGAGAACAGATCGCAACTTTTGGACAAGATGATGAATTGTTTTATATTCGTGAGACCGGTATTGAAGCCCCATCATATACATTTTTTTTTGAAGGTGGTCTTGTATCACTTATCAAATTTACAAATCAACTTCTAAAGCCAATACATAAAAATATTTTCTATATCGAAAAGGGTAGTGAAGGTGTTGAGACTGTAGAAGTATCACTACAATATGCTGATGACGTTTCTTCTAGGATATTGCCATTTGCAAACAATATATATAATACAGAGGGAGGCACTCATGTAACTGGTTTCAAGACTGCTCTTACACGATCGCTCAATACTTATGCAAAGAACAACAATCTTGGAAAGGGTGGTGAAGACACCTTTACTGGAGATGATGCTTTAGAGGGTTTGACAGCAGTTATCTCTGTCAAACTTAGAGAAGTTCAATTTGAAGGTCAGACAAAGGCCAAGCTTGGCAGTGTAGAAGCACAAAGTGCAGTCAATACAGTATTTGGTGATGCATTCACAGCATTCCTAGAAGAAAATCCAGATGATGCAAGATCCATAATAAATAAAGTTATTTTGGCTATGAAGGCCAGAAAAGCGGCAAAAGCTGCAAAAGACTCTGTTCTCAGGAAGGGTGCTCTAGAAGGCATGACTTTGCCTGGCAAATTGGCCGATTGTCAATCTAGTGATCCGAAAGAATCCGAGCTTTTCATCGTAGAAGGAGATTCTGCAGGAGGTACAGCAAAACAAGGTAGAGATCGCAAGATTCAGGCCATTTTACCTCTTCGAGGTAAAATATTGAATATAGAGCGTGCAAGACTCGATAGGATACTTTCTTCGGAACAGATCAAAAATTTTGTCTTGGCACTAGGTACAGCGATAGGTGATACTTTCGATATTTCTCGCTTACGCTATCACAAGATAATCTTGGCAACTGATGCAGATGTGGACGGCGCTCATATACGCACACTTATCTTAACTTTGTTATACAGATATTTCCGACCACTTATAGATAGCGGTTTTGTATATATTGCACAACCACCACTTTACAAAGTCAAAAGAGGTAAAGAAATTTTGTATTTCTATACTGAAGAAGAAAAAGTAAAAGCTTTGGGCAAAGAAGTCGATGAAGATCAATCCGTTTCTGGTGAGGTTGAAATAGATAGAAAAGCCGCCTCGACCGTCGTAGCGGAGACAAGTATCGACTTCGCCGAAGGCGAACGAAGATACTTGTCGAGCGAGGAGGGAGAGGCGGCGGTAAATAATAAAAAGATATCCATCCAGCGCTATAAGGGTCTTGGAGAGATGAATGCAGATGAGCTGTGGGAGACAACTATGGATCCAGATCGTAGGATATTGAAGCAGGTCAATATCGAAGATGCACAAGAAGCTGATAAAGTATTTGATATGCTTATGGGTGACGATGTACCAGCGAGGAAATCTTTTATACAGTCAAATGCCAAACTTGCAACTGTAGATATTTAATCATTCTTGCGTTTATCGAAAAAATATCATAGAATCTCTCTATTAAACTATATCTATATGAATAAAAAAACGAAAAAGGCCAATAAAGCCAATGTCCGTGTACATCGTTACAAAACCAATACAAAAAAAACGCCCACCACGCTTCGCAATAAGAAGCTATTGGGCCAGAGATCCAAATCCAAGAATAGATCAAATACCAATATTAAGTCAAAGAAAGGATCAGTCATTCGTCGACCTCTAAGTAAAGCAGATAAAGTAAAAGATTTTGAGATAAAAGCAGGCAAGCTCATAATCAAAGGTAGGGATAGAGGTTTTGTAACATATGATGAAATACTAAAAGAATTTCCACAAATTGAAAATGATATTCTACGCCTAGATGATCTATACAACAAATTTGTAGTCGCAGGTGTTGATGTATTGGAAGGTGGCGGTCTATTGGAAATAGAAGAATTGAAAGAGAAAGAGAAAAAACAAAGTTCTCACTATTCGCGTGGAGGTACAGACTCGGCATATGACTCTATACAAATGTATCTAAAAGAGATTGGTCAATATCCACTCATCAATGCATATCAAGAGAAAGAATTGGCAAAAAGGATACAGAAAGAGGATGAAGAAGCAAAAGGACTTCTAGCAAAAGCAAATCTACGTCTCGTAGTTTCGATAGCAAAAAAGTATGTTGGTCGCAGTCCAGACCTGACTCTACTCGACCTTATCCAAGAAGGAAATCTCGGACTATTTCGTGCAGTTGACAAATTTGACTGGGAAAAAGGATTCAAATTCTCGACTTATGCAACATGGTGGATTCGTCAAGCAATAACTCGTGCACTTGCAGATCAATCTCGTACTATCCGCGTTCCTGTACATATGGTAGAGACAATAGCAAAATACAAGCAAGTAGTGAGGAGACTTATGCAAGATTTGGGTCGTGAGCCACTATCAGATGAGATTGCAACAGAGATGGGAATAGACGTTGAGAAAATATATCAAATCGAAAAGATCGAGCAATCTGTTGTCTCTCTTGAAGATCCTGTTGGAGACGATGATGATGGTAAATCAACCTTAAAAGATTTTATTCCAGATGATCATATCTTATCACCAGAACAAGAATCATCGCGTAGAATATTACGTGATCAAGTAAATATGATATTGAATGATCTTACAGAAAAAGAGCGCAGGATCCTAGAGATGCGACATGGCCTAAATGACGGTATTACTCATACACTCGAAGAAGTAGGCAAAGAATTTGGTGTTACTCGTGAGCGTATCCGTCAGATTGAAGCCAAGGCTCATGAAAGGATACGTGCACATGAGAAGGTAAATCGCCTGAAGAACTACTAGTAAAGCATGTCATAATTGTTGATTGACTTCAGCACAATTTTTCATATTTGTCGCCATTGATTTTTATATTTCAAGTGAGAGAATTGGGATATGGAGGCAATAATGAAAATCGCATTGTTCAAAAGAAAGGAAATCCGCAAAGTCATTCACAACGATGAATGGTGGTTTGTTATCTCTGATGTTATTCAAGCACTTACTGATACGGTACAACCTAGTGGATATATCAAGGATATGCGTCGTAGAGATCCTGAACTTGCCAAAGGGTGGGGGCAGATTGCCACCCCCCTTACAGTAAATACAATAGGAGGACCACAGAATATACTTTGTGCAAATACTGAAAGTCTTTTTCGTATCATTCAATCAATACCATCTCCAAAAGCTGAACCATTCAAACGCTGGTTGGCAAAGGTTGGTTATGAACGTATTAAAGAGATTGAAAATCCTGAAATGGCAACCAAAAGGACCAGAATACTTTATAAACTGAAAGGTTATAGTGATGAATGGATCGAAAAGAGAATGAGAGGTATTGCTATTCGTGAAGAATTGACTGATGAATGGAAAGAGCGCGGTGCGCGAGAAAAAAGAGATTTTGAAATACTAACAGCTGAAATATCAAAAGCCGCATTTGGTGTTACTCCTAGTGAATATAAGAAGCTCAAAGGATTGAGAAGAGAAAATCTACGAGATCATATGGATGATTTTGAATTGATATTTACAATGTTGGGAGAAAGATCCACTACGGAAATTCACAGGAATGAAGATTCTCATGGAAAAGAAAAATTGAAAAAAGATGCAAAAATAGGTGGAGATATTGCTGGCGGTGCTAGGAGAAAACTAGAAGAAAAATTACATAGATCTTTAGTATCATCTAAAAATTATCTCAATATTAGAGAGACAGCTGTTCGTGGGAAAATATCAAAACAAAAATCAAATGATAAATGATCATAATACTACGTCGAGCTTTGATGGATTGTATAATTCCCTAAATATTGCCCAAAAGAAGGCCGTTCTTACCATCGAAGGACCTGTCATTGTGATAGCTGGTCCTGGTACTGGAAAAACCACGGTTCTTACACTTAGGATTGCAAATATACTGAAGAAAACTGATACTGCACCAGAAAATATTCTAGCACTGACTTTCACAGAGTCCGGTGCGTATAATATGCGTAGGAAACTAGCTGAAATAATCGGTTCCTCTGCATACAAAGTAAATATAAATACTTTTCATGGTTTTGCAGTAAATATTATAGAAAAGTATCCAGACTATTTTCCTAGGATTATCGGCTCAAGTGTCATAACAAATGCAGAACAGATAAAGATCATAGAGAAGATTATTTCAAAGTCCAAGAAAGTCAAATTGCTTAGACCATATGGAGATAAGAATTATTATGTATTACCAATACTGAAAGAAATACAAGTCTTGAAGCGTGAGAATATATCACCAAAGGATCTATCTTCTAGTATCAAAGAGAGCAAGAGTACGGTCACGTCGAAAACAGAGAAAGAACGCCATGAGAGACGAGTCCAGAAAAATAAAGAACTTGCTTTTGTTTATGCAGAATATGAAAAAGAGCTCATGACTAGGAAAAGATATGATTTCGAAGATATGTTGCTCGAACTTATTCATGCAATGGAGAAAAATATAAACTTCAAGCTTATACTCCAAGAAGAATACCAATACATTCTGGCCGATGAACATCAGGATGCCAATGCAGCACAAAATCGCATATTGGAGCTTCTCTCTGATTTTCATGAATCACCCAATCTCTTTATTGTCGGTGACGATAAACAAGCAATATACAGATTTCAGGGTGCATCACTAGACAACTTTCTATTTTTTACCGAGAAATACAAAGATGCTGTTGTTATTGACTTGGAGCACAATTATCGATCACATCAAGGAATCCTCGATGCTTCACACAGTCTGATCACAAAGAATCCGACAATTCCAAATCGTGAACATAAAAAATTGATATCATTGCAGATAGGTTCTGCACCAATATTTATTATCGAATGTGACAATATAGACGATGAACTCGAATGTGTAGCTGGCCTTATAGATAAGATGATAAAGAGAGGCAAGGATGCCGACTCTATAGCTATATTATATAGAGATAATAAACATGCAGAGCCAATAAGTATGTCACTCAAAGCATATGGTATACCACATAGGATAGAGTCTGACTATGACATTATGAATGAGAGAGAATCGGTGAAGATAATCACTCTTTGCAAAGCTATAAATGATCTAGGAAATGATGAATCATTGGCAAAAGTATTGTTTTTGAAAGAGTTGGGATGTGATCCTGGTGATGTAGCAAAGATTTGCAAAGAAGCTTCTATGGATAACACTCCACTTTATAAAATGATTGGAAAAAGAAACAATAAAGACAGTCTCAAATTGGCTTATAATAGAATAGTCGAATGGAAGAGAGAGGGAGAGATAATGCAATTTACTGATTTCCTGCATAAACTCATTCAGGAAACAGATATGATAAAATCAATTGCAATTGGTCCTGATTCTCTCCAAAGACTCGATTCCATACAAGAATTTTATGAGCATGCAAGGTCTATATCTCGATCAAAAAAATCTTTTTATCTTCGAGATTTTATAGAATATATAGACATAAGCAATGAGCACGGTATCAAATCAAAGAGAAATTATACCGATCATATAAATGGTGTACGACTCATGACAGCGCATAGATCCAAAGGCCTAGAGTTTGATAATGTATTTATTATTCATATGGTTGACGGAATCTGGGGTAATAGATCTTCACGCAATCTGTTTAATATCAAAGCAATCGAGCATGCGAGAAATATAGGACGTATAGAAGATGAAAGAAGACTTTTCTATGTTGCTATGACGAGAGCAAGAGAGAGTGTCAATGTAACATATGCTCTACGAGAAGGAGATCGAGAACTCATACAAAGTCAATTCCTAAGAGAGATTGATCCACAATTTACTTCATTTGAGAAACTTGATATCGATAGCAGGCCAGTTCATACATATAGGATTTTCCAGCCACAAGTAAATAAAGAAAATATTTCGATCCTAGAACCACAATTTATTCGTTCAAAATTCTTAGCTCAACCATTATCTATTACGCATATAAATAACTATCTAGAATGTCCATGGCGATATTTCTTCGTCAATCTCTTACGTATACCAGCATCGCAAAGCAAACATCAGATGTATGGTACTGCAGTCCATACTGTTCTCAAAATTTTTTTTGATGCATATAGAGAAGAGAGATATATGAATAAAAAGCAATTGATAAGTATTTTCAAACATTATCTTGAAATGCAGTCTATGAGTATTTTTGACAGGAAAGAGTCATATGAAAAGGGTAAAATGGCTTTATCAGGTTATTATGATGAATATCATAATAAATGGAATAGGGTATTGATAACAGAATATATTGTAAAAGGTATTTCTATAGAATTAGGAGAGAAAACTATAGTCAATCTTACAGGCAAATTGGATAAAGTCGAATTTATAGATGATGTGAATGTTATTGTTGTTGACTATAAAACAGGAAAACCAAAATCTAGAAGTATGATTGAAGGAACGGTCAAATCCTCGAATGGAAGAGATATAGGAAATTATAAAAGACAACTAATCTTTTATAAAATCTTATTGAATGGTGGATTTGATAAAGGAGAAAAACACAATTGGAATATGAAATATGGTGAAATAGATTTTATCGAGCCAAATGAAAGAGGAAAATACAAAAAAGAAAGATTTGAAATAATAGATGATGATATTGATAAACTAAAAAAGACAATATTATCTATGGCTCAAGATATTATTTCTCTCAAATTTATAGACAAAGGCTGTCACGACAAAAATTGTGAATATTGCAAACTAGCAAAAGCGATTATTGAATAGTATCAATAGCAGTCTTTATTGCTTGATAGGGTTGTGCTCCCATAAGGGGTATCTGTGTACCAGAAGGTGTAATAACTATAGAATATGGAGTACCAGATACGCCAATATTGATACCATCTAGATAGTCAGCTTCTACTTTATCTTTGAATTGTCCACTTGTCATACACTCATTGAATGAGACAGCATCAAGGCCAATCTGTTTTGCAATTTCGGGCAATAATTTCTGGTCTAGGCCTTCTGGTGTTTCAGAAGTGACTGATGGTGTTATATTGTACAAAGCTTTTTCATATTGCCAGAATTTATCATTACCACCGAGAGAAGATGCACATTCCAACGCTTGTGCTTCATTGCCAGCATTTTTATGCTTGATATATCCAGTTTGATCAGGCTTATCTAGTGGAAAATGGCGATATATCCAAGCAACTTCTCCTTTTGGTCCATATTCATCCATAATTTGTACCATAGTCTCATTGAACATCTTGCAATAAGGGCAAGCAGTATCTGAATATTCAACGATCTTAACCTTTGCATTTGGATTTCCTAGTATATGGTCTGTTGAAGATATAGGTCTTATCTCTACTTGAGTATTTATTTCTGTATCATCTTTTTGTTCAACAACAGGAATAGGCTTCTTAACCCATATAATAGCAATTGCTATCAATGCTCCTGCTATGATTATTGCACCTCCTATAGATACAAATGAAGAATGTGGTTGTTGATCCATATTGTTGTATTTATCTGATTAAAGACTTATTATATCATAATAATTAAAATGGCAGAGTGAATGTCATTGCACTTGAATCGTGCACTTCCCACTGACTTGTATCTAACTTCAATTCTTTTATCATCCCACTATCTCTATACTTTATAGAACTATTTGACATTGCATAGTCGTATATCTCTTTTGTAATACGTACATCATCAATGCAGTATTTGATGATCTTATCTATTTCTCCACTTTGCCACCAACGTATAGCGTCTAGTCCATTGCCACTTTTATTGACACCGAGAGTTGCAGTGGCGACTGTATCTAGTTTCAATCTTCTTCCCAATACCTTCTGGACCTCTTTCATGAGATCCAAACTTTTGATTTTGTTTATATCACCAGGATAATATTTGTTCAATATAGGCAAATCGAAATGTTCTCCATTCCATGTAATCAATACATCAGACTGTTCCAATATTGGCCATAGATCTTTGAGGTCTGTCTCTAGGAAACTCTTGTATTTATCGTCTTCTGTATCATGAATACAGACGACAGACATATCAAGAGCCACAGGGTCATTGATCCCTACGTCCTCAAATAAATTTTTTGTTTCAATATCGAGGGTTATTTTTCTCATTTTATGATCTTCTGTATCTCTTCTTCCATCATCATGACTTCTTCTCCTCCATCCAAATCTTTGACACGCAATTTGCCAGTCTTTACTTCTTCATCTCCTATGCATATCACTTTTGGAATATTTCTTTTTCCCGCATTGCTTATCTGATCACCCACCTTCTTTCCTGATAGATCAACTGCAATTCGAAACCCTTTTAGCCTCAATGATTGAGCCAAGTCCAATGCATATGAAGTATTTTCTATTCCAACAATGCATATCATAATATCTGTAGATGATCCTTTCTGGGCTATTGATCCATCTTCTTTTGGTATAGATCCATAAGTCTCCATAAGGTCTTTTGCTATGACATCTCCTGCCCCAAAACCGACAGCAGATATTTTATCATTACCAAATAATGATAAAAGATCATCATATCTACCACCACCAAATATAGAGCGACGATTGGCTGGATTCTTGTCATACACTTCGAATACAATGCCAGTATAGTAGTCAAAGCCACGCATAAGTGTCTGATCAAATATTACATTTGTAATACCTAGTTTCTCTAATCCAGCTATAATAGCTTTTATATTTTTTAGTCCAATATGTTCTTCTTTTGTTTGTGGTAGTCGTGAAGTAAATTCTTCGAAATTTTCTGAATTGAGCAATGTCAAGAATTGTTCGAACTTATCGCCCAGAATTTCTCTGCCTACAAGCTCGAAGTTTTGTGGTTGGAGTTTATCTTTCTTATCTATCAATTTTGCAAGCTTTTTTGCTTGTACTTCATCTAGGCCAAATACATCTCTTGTAATATAGTCCATCAGTCTTCTATCATTTACTCTTATTTCGAAGTCAGTATCACTTAGTCCATACATGCGTGTAATATCATAAGCGATATTTATAATCTCAATTTCAGCATTTATAGAATCAACACCAAATATGTCAACATTCAATTGCCAATGTTCACGCAAGCGACCTCTTTGTGGTTGTTCATAACGAAATAGGTTGGGGATAGAGTACCAACGTAGTGGATAAATAAGTTCTCGTCTTCGGCCTGCTATCATTCTCGCCAAACTAGGTGTCATCTCTGGGCGCAATGTTACTTCACGATCACCTCTATCGGTAAAAGTATATGTTTGTTCATTTACGATCTCATCTCCTGTTTTGGCTCGATATAGGTCGGCTGGTTCTAGTATAGAAGCACCGTATTCTTCATAGCCGTATTTCTCTACAATATTGCGCCATATACCAAAAATCTTCTTTTGTATGGCCATATCAGCTGGATAAAAGTCACGAACACCCTTATATGATTCTGTGGATAGTTTATTGAACATATATACATTCTAATTCAATGTTGAAGAACCATCAAGGACTAAATCCGAACTATGAGGTTTCCACATTACGAGGTCAGACCTCGTAATGTCAGAATCATGATAATTAACGCTGTCTCCTTATCACTTTCCAACGAGGTCAGACCTCGTAATTACAAATTTTATCGTTTCTTCAGCGAAATTTTATCAAAATTTTAGGAGAATTTTATCAGAATTTTATCTGGGGGAAGTATGATTGATGATTATTAGAGATAATTTTATCAATATGCAAAAAACAAAAAAGAATGGGTTTACTTTGATAGAGGTTTTGGTAGTTATAGGTATCATTGCAGTATTATCAGCAGTTGTTCTTGTAGCAGTGAATCCTGCTAGACAATTCAAGCTTGCCCGTGATTCACAGAGAACTAGCAATGTAAATACAATACTAAATGCTGTGCATCAGAATATGGCAGAACATAGAGGAATGTTTGTTTGTAGTACCACAACGCAAGACATTCCTTTAGTCCCAGAATTGATCACAAGCACAAGTACAAATGGTGGTGATATAGCGCCATGTATTGTTCCAGATTATATTTCATCTATTCCATTTGACCCATCTCTACAGAGCGCTTATTTCAAAGATATAAATGACTATAACACTGGTTATGTCATATATCGCGATACCAATGGCCGTATCACAGCGAGTTCAACTGGGGAATTGACCCCATCCATTTCGGTTACGAGATGATCTTACTTGTATTTATCCCCATAAATATCTTTGAGGAATCGTGCTTTTCCTATAGAGTTAGTACAATGTACGAAGAAAAGAAGAATATCTTTATAGTTTCATTGATTGCTGTAATACTCATTATTATCGCTATATTTGTACGGTCAGCTGACAATGTGAAGCAAGATGAAAGTAATATAGATCCTATTTCATCATCAATAAATAATGAAAACTATGTACCAGAACAAGCTTTTTTTGATAATACGATAATAGACGATGTACTTCCAAAGACAAAAGCACAAATACAAAAAACAAATACCAATTTAGAAAAGGCCACCGGTATAGGATCAATCACCGCAAGAGCATATCTTATAGGCAATGTTGCAACAGGAAAAATAATATATGAGAAAAATTCAGCTATTGATATGCCAGTCGCTTCTATGTCAAAACTGATCACTGCTATTGTTGCTACTGACTCCATGTCTTCTACGACTAAGATATCAATATTTGATCCAATAACTGTACCAATAGATCAGAGTGGTATAAATTCTGGAGAGTCTTTCACGTTGAATGAATTGCTGTATCCATTGCTACTAGATTCATCTAATATTTCTGCTGAAGCAATAGCTTCTTCGAGTGGAAGGGCTAATTTTATAGAACAAATGTCTGGCTATGCTTGGGAAGTAGGTATGCCAAAAGCATATTTTGCAGATCCATCTGGTATAAGTCCACACAATATTGCTTCTGCACAAGGGATATTTTCACTTGCACAATATTTATACAAATTCCGTAGAGATATATTGGAATTGACCAGAATTACAAACTATGAGGTAGCAACAACTAGTGATCATGGCTCACATATTTTCCGTAGTATTCATCCTTTTGTATATGATGAGCGATTTCTAGGTGGCAAGACAGGTCGTACACCAGAAGCAGGGGAGACAATGCTTACAATATTGGAAATTTCAAAACAACCAATTGCTTTTATAATTATGGGTTCATATTATGGCAATAGAGAAAATGATACTAGAATCATCATCAATGCATTGAAAAGTGGCACTATAAAATTCTAAAAAAAAGAAAGTCTCTTTTCAATATCAAATCAATATTAATTGACCAGAGTTCTGATAAGCTCTTTTGTTTCATTTGGCCCTTTGACTTGAATACAATCAACACCAGCAGCTTTCACTGGATAATCATTGCCACCTTGGAATAATGCATCACCAACAAATAGCATTTTATCCAAAGATAATTTCATATATTCTTCGAGCTTCCTTATGCCATAGCCTTTATTTACACCACGCCTTGTAATATCAACAGAAGTCATTCCTCCTATACGCACATCAAATTCAGGAATCTTTGTCTTCAACATATCAACTATTTTTTGTCTCTTACTCCTATCTCTATCCCAAGTAGATTTCGATTGGACTGGAGCATGTTGTCCGAGAGCAGAGAATGTTATCTGCGAACCTCTATCTTCTATTTGATCTCCAAATATTTTTTCTGGATTATTGAAGCCTGTTGACTTCAAAGTCTCATTTAGGGCTACCATAATTTTTTCCTTCTCTTTTGGTGACAGATGTTCTGAATATTGTTCACACCAATTGCCCTTCCAGACATATAGACGTGTACCAGATGCTGGTAATAGGAAAAGCTTGCTAAATTGTTCCGATGAAGTTGGGAAACCATACAAGAATTGTGTTTCAAATTGTCTCCAACCACCACCTGAAATAACCGCTACTTTCTTCTTGGAAAGAAGTCTGATGATAAGTTCAACCATATCTGACTCCAGAGGCATCTTACTTTCTGATAATGTACCATCCAAGTCAAACATTATAAGTTCTTTATTATTTAATTCCATATCTATATTTCCAATATCTTTAATATTGTATTTATTTTCATAGTTGCAACGCACGCAACACTGTCTGCTGCTCCATAGTACATATATGCTGTATTTCCTCGCACAACTAGTCCACAAGGGAATACTACATTTGGTACTATTCCTTTATGTTCATATTCTGCATGTGGCTCGAAGAGTGGCACTGCCGTGCGAGCTTTGATAATCGTTGGATCCTTGAGATCCAGAAGTACTGCACCAACCCTATATGTTGTACTCCAAGAGACTCCATGATATAAGAGTAACCAGCCATGTTTTGTCTTTATGGGTGGTGCAGCAACACCAACCTTACCTCCGTCCCACATACCACGCCGTGGGGATATGATTTCTATACATTCATCGACTTTCTCTTTCGCAAAGTCTAAAGATGATAAGAAATCTGCACATATACTTTCATTTACACGATGAAATATCATATATTTACCGTCGACAGATTCTGGCAATATAGCAGCATCTTTATTTGGTATATTTTCTGGAGTGATAGCTTGTGGCATAGACCATAGACTCCACTTTTTCTTAGAGAAATCATCTTTGCTAATATATGAAATTGCCACGCGCGGTGTAATACCATCATAAGCAGTGTATGCCATATATATCTTGTCATCAATTTCCATAAGACGCGGATCCTCACAACCATAACCTCTATCTCCACCATCACGGATTTCAAATCTTGCTCTAGGAAAATATATTGGTTTATCACTTCTCTCATCTATAGACAAACCATCATGTGATGAAGCATAACCTATTGTTGATACATCTATATCAGAAACAGCACGATACAAAATATGTATTTTGCCATCAATATCTATTGCAGCAGGATTCAATGTACCACGTGCTTCCCATGCAAATCCTGGTCTTGGAGCAATTATCGGATTGCCAGGGAATCGCAAAACATTTTTCTTCTCTGTTTCTGTAATACTTTTCAATAGATTTTCAAGAGGTATAGTGGCAAGAGCGCAATATGTATCTGTTGCACCATAATAAATTTCTAGATTATTGTCTTTTATCTTTGCTCCAGAAGGGAATATAACATTTGGTACTTGGCCAACTTGTTCATAATATGCTTCTGGTACCATAAATGGTCCTTTTGTACGACCTATTACATTCCTCGGATTTTTTGGGTCTAGAAGCACAGTCTCAATGCCAAAAACAACATCTTGCGATCCATATCTCTGAATATGAGCATATACCATTATCCAGCCCTTATCGGTCTTTACGGGTGGTGCACCGAGCTCTAGATGATCACTTGGTAGACGACGGATATGGATCTTGTGCGCATCGATATTCTTGTACCATTCATCCCAAAAGTCTTTGGACCATATATCTTCGATCTTATCTAATTCTGCATAACAAATATCAGATGGTGGATGATCTGTATTGACTGTAAGTAAAAGGCCTATCTTGCCATTGATCCTTTCCTCGAACATTGCAATACCTTTTGCATTGAAAGGAGTGATAGAGTGTTTTTCTTTTATTGTTTCCAGATCATCACTTATAGCAACAGCTGTTTTTATATTCTCGGCCGAGAATGGATATCCTCCCAGTGCAGTATAAAAGATATAATGTTTACCTTCGAAAGTTGTAACTCTAGGATCTTCACAGCCAAATTGATCGAATGATTGATCGGGATGGACAAGAATCTTCCTATCATCAAAATGTATACCATCATCTTCACTCTTTGCACACGCTATGACAGACATCTTTACATGAGGTTCCTTCAAGAGCTGTGGCTCTGACATTCCTCGATAAACTATATGAAGTTTTTTCTTATGAATGACTGGGCATCCATTGAAAGAGGCAGATGCTTCCCAGGGATGATCTTTTGTTGGAGACAAGATCGGATTGTGAGGAGAACGATTTAGAGTAAACATTGACTATATTCTACCGTATTTAAGCAACCACTCCAACATTTTATCTATAGGTGTATGTGCTACACAGATATGTTTATCTCCACCTCCATAATAAACATAAAGAATATTATCTTTTATTGTAGCTCCGCATGCATAGACTACTCCAGGTTTCCAATCATTCTCATACCATTCATTTGGTACAAGTATAGGAGCAGGTGAGCGAGCTATTACATTCTTGGGATCATTGATATCAAGCAAAAGAGCACCCATCTTGTAACCTATATGTGGTTCATCTTTACTCATTGCATGGTAAAGTACTAGCCAACCCTTATCTGTTTTGATAGGTGGTGGTCCTGCACCACGAATCATATTATCCCAGAAATCTATTCGTCCTGGTTGGGGACCATGTTTTCTAGGACTATCTATCTCTTTCATCGTAGCATTAATGTTATCAACATATTCAATTTTTATTTCTGGAACTATAGTGTGCAAGATCGCAAATTTCCCTTTGATCTTTTCAGGAAAGATTAACCAATTCTTATTTATTTTGTCTTTGGAAGAGATAAAGAATGGTTTGCTCCATTTCCATTTCTTTTCGAAGAAATCATCTGCCTTTATGATGGAAACACCAATACGTATGAAGTCCCAACCATCAAAAGCATTGAAAGTCATGTATATCTTATCATCTATATGTACAAGTCTCGGATCTTCACATCCACCCCAACTACCACCAGATGGATACATGATAGGATCTATCTTTTTCAAATCCACAGGCATTTCTTGTACGATATTTTGTCTCGGTTTAAGCATTGCGAATACTGGATAAGTCAATCTTTCATCTATATTTAGTCCATCTTTACTCGATGCATAACCTATACGAGATACTCCATCAGAGCCAATTGCGCGATATAGCAGATGCACTCTACCACTCTTATCTTGAATAGCCGCAGGATTGAATGTACCAACAGTTTCCCATTCATTGTGTGTTTGTGGAGACATTATAGGATTCTTGGTATGTCTTTTTATATTTACAACATTTGGCCTTTTTGATCGATTTACTTTCAGAATATAAGCCAGAATAATAATTGCTATTGTAAAAGCAATTACTGCTATAGAAAGTTCGATTTGTATAAGAGTCATTTTATTTTATTCTTCCATACCTGTCTTCAATTCTAGTGATATCACCTTCATCAAAATCACCAAATGATATTTCCAATATATTCAATTGTTCATTACCAGCTTCTACTCTGTGATTTGTATCTTTTGGTATAAAATAATTTTCTCCGGGAGAAACCGCTGTGACTTCATGCCCAACTGTTACAGTACCAGTGCCTGAAATAACATACCAAAATTCATCACGGTTTTTGTGTTTTTGCAAACTAAAAGCTTCATGAGGGTTGACTATTAGGATCTTGACTGTTGAGCGAGAGTTTCTCGTAAATTCAATAAACTCCCCCCATGGTCGCTTTTCGCGATATGTCTTAGGGGATTGCATTAACCATATTTTATCATCTAATACTTGTATTGGATTGTGTATAACTCCAACAATTTAGTCCTTGGTATTCTTACAAAGGCTATTTAGTGCCTTTATATCATCTTCTGACAGTTTTTCATCTTTTCCTTGATTCAGATAGTACATTATTGATCCTCTATTATCTACATGATCTATACCTAGAGCATGACCGAGTTCATGCGCCAATACACGCACTAATTGTGGCCTATCTTCAAATTGATATATATTTATCCTTTCTCCATATTTATCGTATATATATTCACCTTCACTAAATTGTTCTCCAGCCGAAGCTCCAACAGTATTGTAATTATTTACATTTAGATTGAGTTTATTTACTAGTTGATTGAGTACTGTAACGATAGAGTTGAGCGTATTTGCAGTTTCATTGAATTCTTTTTGTCTTGAATTGAGTAAATTTGCTTCAGCATTTAGATTTCTCTTTGTATTTTCTAGTATAGTAAATTCTTCTCTTGGTGCACCATCTCTATCATTCCAGTATTTCACATTATCATCAAATACTTTTTTCTTCACATTGAAAGCATTGATATCTCTTTCTATTTGTATTTTATCACTTTTATATTTTGCAAGGATTGATTCGTATCTTATCTTCAGCATTTCATAACTAGCCCTATCTTCTCTTATCACTATACCGATATTTGCAAGTTCTTTTGTAGCTTGCTGACGATAATCGTATATTAGATTTATCTTTAGTATTTTTCTTTTATTTATATTATCAATTGGTACATATTCAAAGAGTTTTTTGCCGACAGTGGAACTCCATATGCTATTTGCTTTATCAACTGCAATAGCAAATTCTGATTGTGATATATCGAAAGTCGTATCGAAATCTCCAAAAGTATATTGTATTGGTTTTGAACAAGCTGTGGTGGGGAATACAACTTCTATTGCATCTTGATAATACATATATACATAATCTCTATATAAATATCCCAATACCAAAATCATTATAAGTAGTAAAGTTGAAGTGAATTGTCTCATGGATAAATTGTATTGCCAAAAGTACTCAATCGAAAATATCTGCTAAATAAATATCAATATCTCTCTGATCCATATCATAGAAATTCTTTTTATTTTGATATAGATAAGTAGCGAGCTTCACTCCAACAAAACGCCAATGCCATGGCTCAAAGACATAATATTTATTATTTTCTGGATATGAAAGTTCAAAGCCATATCTGTAAGCATTTTTCAATAGCCATTCATAAGCTTTTGTATTTTCAAAACCGTCCAATTGTCCATTTAGACCCGTTGTGATGAAGTCAATAGTTGTGCCCAATTGATGTTCTGAATAACCTTGATCAGCAGAAAACTGATTGGCTGTGCCGGATCCGTATATAACAGAATATGTTGATTTCAATGCTTTTTGTTCATCAAATGAACGATATGCTGATTTTACATAAAGTGTTATACCAGCCGACTTTGCGTCATCTAGTAGTATTTTTAGTTTTGGCCATGCTTCTGACAAGAATTGTTCAGATCTTTTATCACTATATAGGAATTCATCTGGTATAACATTCAAATGTGCTGGCATATAATTTTCATTTAGAAAATATATTTTGGAATATTTTACCAAGAATTCTGGATCGGTCTCTGACAATTTCTTTAGCGTTCCTACTGTACCAGATATACTGCCAACCTCATTTTTTACTGCACTTATATTGTTGTTTGTATTTGAGAGATTGTTTGATAATGAATCTGATTTTGATTGTAGATCGGATATATTTTGTACCAGTGTCCTTATATTTTGACTCAATTCTTCTGTTGTTGAAGCAGTCTTATTTGCGAGGTCCTTCAATTGATCCGACAGAGAAAAGACTTGAATTGTCGAATATATTAATACACCAATAATACCCAATACTAAAATTAGTATTGATATGGCAATATACTTATTCTTGGCCATAAATTCTCTGAAGTGATACTTATTCATTGGTATGATATTTTACAAAGAAATTATATCATAAAAAGTGTGAACATATATTACTATATTGACTTGACACATACCCCTAGGGGGTATAGTATATACATATTATGAATACAACAAAACAAAAGCTTGTTCGCAGACTCAAAATTATCGAAGGACAAGTGCGTGGATTGCAAGAGATGCTTACAAATGACACTTATTGCATCGATGTGATAACTCAGACATCGGCAGCGAAGCGGGCTCTCTCGAGCGTGGAAGATGTTCTCATGAAAGATCATTTAGGCACTTGTGTAGTACATCAGATACAAAAAGGGAAAGAGAAAACAGTAGTTGAAGAAATCTTGAAAGTTTATCAACTCAAACACAAATAAAATACATGAACATATCTCAAACATTTAAGATCAAAGGAATGCACTGTGCTTCATGTGCAGGTATTATTGAGAAAACTTTCAAAAAGACCGAAGGTGTTCAATCTGCTGAAGTAAACTATGGAACTGAAACAGCAAAGATATCATTTGATGAGTTAAAGACAAATCCACAATATCTTTCAGAAAAAATAGAAAAACTCGGTTATTCGTTAGAAATACCTTCTGCCAAAGATATGGGCATGTCTCTAGATGAACACTCTTCACATTTAGGGACCAATCAATCTAAGAAAGAAAAACTCGCAGAAGTTGCAGATATGAAAGTAAAAGTCTGGTCTGCTATCCCACTTGCATTTATTGCTGGATTTGTCATGACTTGGGATATTCTTGCCCAATATGGAGTAGCAATTGAAATGAGCTATACCATCAAAGAATTTTTTCATCATCTTCTCCCTATCTTTGCCACATATACATTGTTTGTAGTGGGTAAGCCATACCTCCTAGGTTTCTATCGTTTCCTTCGTTATGGGAAGGCAAATATGGATACGCTTATAGGTATAGGAACATCCGCAGCATTTTTATACAGCTTTGCGGTTACAGCTTTCGAAGAAGTACTTCGCCCTTTTATGAATGTTGATTATCAGTATTATGATGTCACAATTGTGGTCATTACTTTCATTGCCCTTGGGAAATATCTTGAAGCTCGATCGAAGATAAGGACTGGTGATGCCATTGAAAAGCTTCTTAATTTGCAAGCAAAAACAGCGTTGGTTATTAGAGATGGTAAGGAAATAGAAATTTCGGTGAATGAAGTAAAGCATGGTGATTTGATCATCGTTAAACCTGGTGCAAAGATTCCAGTTGATGGGGTGATTACTGATGGAAGTTCATTTATTGATGAATCAATGGTTACTGGGGAGCCGATGCCGGTCCAAAAGAAGATCGGTGACAGTGTTGTGTCTGGCACGATGAATACCAGTGGCTCGTTTACATTCAAAGCAATTAAGGTTGGTTCAGAAACATTGCTTGCCCAAATAATCAAAATGGTCGAGGAAGCCCAAGGAAGTAAGGCTCCGATCCAAGCTCTTGCTGATAAAATCTCAAGTGTTTTTGTACCGATTGTGCTCGTCATCGCTTTCGTTACCTTTGGTCTATGGCTCTTGATTGGTACCAGCCCGCTCGGCTTTTCGCAAGCTCTGTCATTCGGCCTCGTTTCATTCGTCGGCATTTTGGTAATTGCCTGTCCATGTGCGCTTGGTCTAGCTACCCCTACAGCGATCATTGTAGGAGTGGGTAAAGGCGCACGCGAAGGGATTCTCATTAAAGATGCTGCAACCCTCGAGAAATTACATAAAGTAGATACTGTGATAGTTGATAAGACAGGGACGATCACAATAGGTAAGCCAACACTTGTTGATATTGAAAATATTTCAGACTTGAAAGATGATGAGCTTATCTCTATTCTCGCATCACTTGAGAGAAAATCAGAGCATCCGATTGCTCATGCAATTGTGGATTACACATATAAGAAAAATTTAAATATAAAGGATGTTTCAAATTTTGAGGGAATACAAGGAAAGGGACTAAAAGGATCAATCGATGAAACTGAATATTTTGTAGGTAATGTAAGACTTATTAAGGATCTTGGTATAGTATTTGACACTTCAAAAATTGAAAAATTTACTGCTCAAGGTAAAACTCCTGTTATCTTAGCAAATAAAGAAAAAGTACTTGGTTTTGTCATGGTCGCAGATGAGATAAAGAAGGAATCGAAAGAAGCGGTCTCTCAACTTCATAAACTTGGAATAAAGATAATTATGCTAACTGGTGACGATGAAAAAGCCGCAAAACACATGGCTTCTCTTGTGGGTATTGATGATGTGGTTGCCCATGTTTTGCCACAGGATAAATTGGCAAAGATAAAAGAACTGCAAGCACAAGGTCGAATCGTTGCTATGGCTGGTGATGGTGTAAATGATGCTCCAGCTCTCGCACAAGCCGATGTGGGTATCGCTATGGGTACTGGTACAGATGTAGCTATTGAGTCTGCAGGCATTACGCTTCTTGGTGGCGATATTTCCAAACTAGTCAAAGCTATTAAATTATCAAAAATGACGATGCGCGGGATTAAGCAGAATCTATTCTGGGCATTCATTTATAATATTGTCGGAATACCGCTGGCGGCTGGAATATTTTACCCGGTTTTCGGTTGGCTACTTTCACCGGTAATCGCCGGGTTCGCAATGGCGATGTCGAGCGTGTCGGTCGTGGGGAATTCATTGCGAATTAAAGGTAAAAAGTTGTAGAATTATAAAGTAAGTCGATCGTTTATTAACAAATATTAACAAAAAATAACTAGTAAGTAATTTTATGAAAATATCAAAAGTATTGCATGTTATAAGTGTTGTTGTGGGTTTGGTGGGAGTGGTTACATTTATTGGAGCGGTTACAGGTGGTGCTGATAACTTTGTATTCGGAGTTACAAAACTAGACGCCTTACTTTGCGCCGGCATCCTCATTCTTATCGCCATCTGGAGCGGTATCGGTACGATTCATCATATGATGCTTGAAAAGAAGGGCGAGATTCTATGATCAATAATCACATGCATAATCATAATAATGACAGTAATAATAAAGACAGCGGACACAAAGGCATGATGTGGATGATGGTCATCT
>Ga0172379_10002087_pt1 | contig 36859 bp, 34 predicted proteins | sample GrowelOW334metaG_FD_119756 | JGI IMG/M metagenome (GOLD analysis project Ga0172379, IMG submission 119756) | Groundwater microbial communities from an aquifer near a municipal landfill in Southern Ontario, Canada - Groundwater well OW334 metaG | ecosystem: Environmental > Aquatic > Deep... | reverse complement strand
GAAACGGCGATGAGGAGCGCCGGCAGGGCGCCGATGATTTGACAGGTTCCCATAAAATAATTACTCTTCACCATGACACAGGATACCACGACGGGGCGGGCTACGTCATGACCGGTTTGATTTTCCTTATTATAGTTCTCGGCACCGGCATCGGCTTCCTTATGTATTTCATCATCCAGTCGGTGATAGAGCCCATGCGGTCGGAAAAATTACTGGACCTGCTGAAGCAGGGCAAGTATACCGCGGCTGCCAAGGCGGCAAAAAGCCTGATAGCCCGGGAACCGCGCAACATCGAAGCCCATTACATACTCGGTCAGGCCTACAATCTGGACAACAAGCCGGAATTGGCCTTGATGGAGTTCAAGAGTGTCAACCAGATTGGCGCCTTTTCTCCTATGGTACCGGAGATCGAATTCCGCAAGAAGATGGCCCAACTGTTCGCCCGTTTCAGCCAGGCGGAGGAAGCCCTCAAGGAATATCTGCTTCTGGTGAAGCTGGAACCCAATCAGGCGGACAACTACTACTGGTCCGGCAAGCTTTTTTCGGATCGCAACCGGAACGACATGGCGGTGAACTACCTGCGCAAGGCGGTCGAGGTGGATCCCAGGCACACCAAGGCCCATTTCGAGCTTGGCCTGCTGCTTTACAAGGAAAAAAAGCCGGTAGAAGCCAAGGCCGAGCTGGATACCGCGATCAAATACGACGCCAGCAACTCCCAGGCGTATTTCTACCTGGGCAAGCTTCAGAAGGAATCCCACGATTATGTCCCGGCCCTGCTCTCCTTTGAAAAGTCCCAGAGGGACCCCGAACTGAAGGTAAAATCCCTGGTGGAGCGGGGCGGCTGCTACATGAGCATGAACGCCCTGGACAAGGCCATACCCGAGCTTGAGAGGGCGGTGAAGGCCTCCACCGACGAAGCCAGTTCCGAAGTCCTGTACTGCCGCTATTTCCTGGCCATGTGCCACGAAAAGCAGCGGAACCTGGACAAGGCCATCGAACAGTGGGAAAAAATCTACGCCAAGAAACCGGGGTTCCGCGACGTGGCGGAAAAACTGTCCCATTACCAGGAATTCCGCACCGATGACAAGATGAAGGACTACCTTACCTCCAGCAACGAGGAATTCACCGAAATCTGCAAGGCCATCGTCAACCAGGGTATGTCGCTGCAAATCCGGGACGTCACCGAAATGGCCAACGGCTGCGACCTGATAGCCGTGGAGGGCGATTCCACCAAGTGGCGCAATGTCCGAAAGATTCCCCGGTTGATACGTTTTGTCCGAACGCCGGAATTGGTAGATGAGGGCCTGGTACGCAGCCTGCTGGAACAGATGAAGAAGCTGAATGTGACCCGTGCGGCCATGGTTACGAGTTCGGGTTTCTCACGTAGTGCCAGCGAATTCGCCGATTCCCGCCCCCTGGACCTGTTCAACAAGGATCAATTGCAGGAACTGCTGGAAAAATCGGATATCTACGGAGATACGAAGCCTTCATGAAGATCCTCTGCGTCTCGGACCAGATCGACCCCCTGGTATATAGCGGTACGATCAAGGAACGTTTCGCAGACGTGGAATATGTGCTGAGTGCCGGCGACTTGCCAATGGATTATCTGGGCTTCATCGTTTCCTGCCTGAACAAGCCCCTGTTCTTCGTCTTCGGCAACCACAACCTACAGAGCCTGCACCATTTCCGCCCGGGCTACGAGGACAGGTTTTCCGAAAAGGGTGTCTTCGGCAATCTGGACGCCGACTCGTCGGGAGCCATCCATCTGGGTTTCAAGACGCGCAAGGAAGGCTCCCTGCTTGTGGCGGGACTCGACGGCTCGCTCAGGTACAACAAGGGCAAAAACCAGTATTCGGACTTCGAGATGTTCCTGAACATGCTGAAAATGGCACCCCGCCTGTACCTTAACCGTATTTTTTATGGCCGATACCTGGACATCCTGCTTACCCACGCGCCACCGGAGGGCATCCACGACAAGAGCGATCCCTGCCACCGGGGTTTCAGGTGCCTATTGTGGTTCATGCGCACCTTCAAGCCCCGCTACCTTGTCCACGGGCACATACATCTCTACGATCTGAACGACGTACGATCCACGCGCTACGGGCAAACCCTGGTCGTAAACGCCTATAGTCATTATATAATCGATACCGGAGCCAATGCATGAATGAGACGAATCTATACCACCAGAGCCAGGCATCGGAAGATTTTTCCCGGGCCCGGGCCAAGGCCTTTCTTTCACGGATACAGAATTTCCTTAATGCCGACAAGGATCGGCTGCTGTCCTTCAACGACGTGAAGGAAATACTCAAACCGAAAAATGAAAGCTACCGGGGGATGCAGGTGGTGAGCCTGGACCTGATAGTGGGCAGTGAGGGCCGCTACCGGGATTTCAACAAGTATTTCCTTCCCAAGGCCGAACACCTGCGTCACCGCTGGGAACGGGTAGACCTGGCTCATCTGAACGACATCATCCTGCCCGCCATCCAGCTCTACGAGATTGGCGGAGTCTACTTTGTGCGGGACGGAAACCACCGCGTCTCGGTCGCCCGCAGCCAGGGCACCGAATCCATCGATGCCGAGGTTACCAGCCTTTCCAGCGAAATCCGCATAGACCCCGAAATGACCGCCGACGAGCTGCGAAAGGCCGTGGTGGACTACGAAAAGAACATTTTCTATGAAAAAACCGACTTTGGCGCGCTAACCGACTGCTACGAGCTTGATTTTACCGCACCGGGACGCTACGACGTCATCTATAACCATATTCTGGTGCACAAGTACTTCCTGAACGAGCGGGCCAAGGGAGAAATCAGCTTTGCCGACGCACTGGTGTCCTGGTACAACAACGTGTACAAGCCCATAATCGACGTGATAAAGGAAGAACGGCTGTATACCCGCTTCCCCGGCCGTACGGTAAGCGACCTGTACGTCTGGATCGTAAAACATTGGGATTTTCTTAAAAAGAAGTACGGCGTCCACTTTTCCATGAACGACGCTGCCCGGGACTATTCCCAAAAATACGGGACAGATACCAAAAGCAGCTTTCTCAACCGCCTGACCCTCAGCCTGGCGCGCTTCTTTTCGGCAATCGTCACACTGTTCAGAAGAAGGTAGAATTTCCATGACCATACTGTCCATCCAATCCCATGTTTCTTACGGCCATGTAGGCAATTCATCCGCCGTGTTCCCCCTGCAAAGACTGGGTGCCGAGGTGTGGCCGGTGAATACGGTGGCCTTCTCGAACCACACCGGCTACGGTTCCTGGCGCGGAGTCGTTTTGGGCGCCGCCCACGTACGCGAAATCGTAACGGGCATTGCCGAACGGGGCGTGCTTTCCCAATGCGACGCGGTGCTTTCGGGTTACCTGGGGGATGCCGAAATCGGCGAGGCCGTGCTGGAAGCCCTACAGCTCGTCCGCAGGGAAAACCCCAAGGCGCTTTTTTGCTGCGACCCGGTCATGGGCGATTATGGTTGCGGCTTCTTCGTGAGGGAAGGCATACCGGCGGTCATGCGCGAAAAGATGGTGCCCGCCTCGGATATAGCCACCCCAAACCAGTTCGAGCTTGAAGCCCTGACGGGCATCGAACTGGTGGACATGGAATCGGCTGCCCGGGCTACCTCAATTCTCCACGATCAGGGTGTGCGCGTGGTACTGGTAACGAGTTTCCATCCCCGGGCACTCGCTGCGGGCCATATCTCCATGCTGGTCTCCGAAAATGGCGTCCTGCACAGCCTGGAAACCCCGGAATTGCCCCTTTCCCCCCGGCCCAATGGCGCGGGGGACCTTACGGCGGCAATCTTCCTTGCCCGTTACCTGCAAGGTGCCGGCGCGGTCCAGGCCCTGGAACTTACCGCGGACGCCGTATACTCGGTGCTGGAACGCACCCTGGAAGAAGGCAAGACGGAGCTGGCCCTTGTCGGCGCCCAGGACGACATCGCCTCCCCGCCCCTCGTTTTCAAGGCAGCCAGGCGGTTCCTGCCTTGACGGACGCCCCCTGCTCCGCGTCGAAGGTGCCCCGTTCCACTGCGGTCTCCCCCCGCTCGGAGTCGGACGGTTCCCGGGGCAAGTCTGGCGCCCTGCCGGAAGGATTCCTGGATTTCATAGCCCCCGACGCGGACCGTTTTGGACAACTCAAGGCCATGCTGGAAAAACGTGGATTGCATCCCTCAGTCCTGGACTTGGCTGGCAGCCGCCATATTCTGCTGGCCCCTTCCGGTCAGGGGCGTCAGTTTTTACACGATGCCGCGCAACCGGGAATGCAGCCGGGTACGCAACTTCGGTCTCAATTACATACCCAATTGCGCGTGCTTGTGGCACACTGGGACCGTGCCCGGGGCAGTCCGGGGGCTAACGACAATTCCGCCGCCGTTTTTCAGCTGGCAGAAGCGGCGACCCGCCTGAATGCTTCCGGCGATGACAAGTGGCTGGTGCTCTTTACGGACCGCGAAGAGGCGGCTGGTGCCGAGGGACCCCGGGGACAGGGTTCCTACGCCTTGGCGGAAGGTTTCAGGACCATAGGCTTGGGGCAGGCGGAATTCTACATTTTTGACGCCTGCGGACGGGGCGATACGGTAATCATTTCTACTGCTGTGGACGAACTGCTGGGAAACGAGGGCGAGGAAGGCTCCTTGCGCGCCAAAAGAAGCGCCAGGGACCTGCGCCTGAAGGTATTGGAAGCAGGCCGTACTATTTGCGCCGGCCGTCTCCTATTGGCCCCCACGCCTTTTTCCGACGATGTGGGTTTCCTGGCCGCCGGCCTGACGGCTCAGACCATCACAGTCTTGCCGGTAAAGGAAGCCGCCACCCTGGCCGGTGCCCTGCGCTCCAAACCAGAACTCGCCGCAACCCTCGTCAGCCGGGAAGCCCGAAGCGGGCAGGGAGGCTCCCAGAATCGGCGCCCCGACGCGCTTTGGATGCCCAGAACCTGGACACTGCTCCACAGCCCCAAGGACGACGCGGCATCGCTCACCCCTTCCGTGTTTCCCCTGGTGGAGCGCCTGGCCCTTGCCCTGGCCAAACGCTGAACTTGCGCAGCCCGACGCTTGTCAGGCGTCTGCCCGCCGAGTGCTCGGCACTGCCCGACCTTTGCCGGGCGCCAGCTCAGCGAGGGCTCCGCACCTCTTCTATCTCGCCTATGTACATGCGGTGATAGTCTTTTTTTGGGTAATTCGCCTCGATCCCGGAATCCCTGAACAGGGCCGGGTCGAAATCCTGGGAGTACAGTTTACGGCATACGATGGCTTCTTTCGCCTGGGCGAAAGAAAGTGCCCCATCGTCAAAAACGATGGGGTCCAATCCCGCGCCCGATGCCTTGTCCGTATTGCGGCCGGAACGGGCTCCGCAGAACTCCAGTGCTCCGCGGTATTCCCCGGCAAAGAAGGAAAGCGTAAAACGGCTCTCCCTTTCCATGAAAGACCAGGTATGCCGCGTCGGTCTGACAAAGCAGAACGCCACGTTTTTATTCCACAAAACGCCCAGGCCACCCCAGGAGGCGGTCATGGTGTTCCAGTCCTCCGCCGTTCCCGCCGTAATCAGCATCCACTCCCGTCCTATACGGGAAAAGGGGTTGAGAGTGAAAACGGCCGGATCCTGCAAGGAGGTTCCGGGAATGCTTTTCCAATCCTGCTCCGGCCGCGCGATGGTCGCCATATCCGCTTCCTTACAGAATTTGGAGTAGTTCGGAATATGCGTCGAGGGCAGAATCACCCGTAGCGCCTGAGAGCACCTTTTTTGCCAGGAGCTTGCCCAGCTGCACGCCTTCCTGGTCAAAGCTGTTCAGATTCCAGACAAAGCCCTGGAACATCACCTTGTTCTCGAAATGGGCGAGCAGCGCGCCAAGAGCCTGCGGGGTAAGGGATTTTCCCCAGATCAGGCTGGACGGCCTTCCACCGGGGAATTCCTTGTTGCCGTCGGTGTCGTCCTTGCCCTTGGCAAAGGCGACTATCTGGGCGGCCAGGTTGGCCTTCAACTTGGCCTGGTTGTCCGAACCGTCCAGTTCGATGTCGTCGTCACGCAGGCTTTCAAGGAAGCCCACAAACTGGAGCGGCACCACGTCGCTGCCTTGGTGCAGGAGCTGGTAGAAGGAATGCTGGCCGTTGGTTCCCGGCTCGCCGAACACTACGGGACCGGTGGCGTAGGAAACCCTCTTGCCCTGGCGGTTTACTCGCTTGCCGTTGGATTCCATGTCCAGTTGCTGCAGGTGGGCTGGAAAACGCGATAGCGACTGGCTGTAGGGAAGTACGGCGGTGGACGGATACCCCAGAACGTTTCGCTCGTAAACGCCCAGGAGCGCGTCCAGCAGCGTGGCGTTCTTGCGGATATCCGGCTCGAGGCATGCCTTGTCCGCCTCGCGGGCACCTTCCAGCAGCGAACGGAAACAATCCTTGCCGAAAGCCAGCGAGAGCACCACGCCACCTACTGCGGAGCTGGCGGAATAGCGGCCGCCTATAAAATCATCGATGTAGAAGGAATCCAGATAGGCCGGGTTGTTCGCCAGGGGGCTGGTCTCGCTGGTTACCGCCACCATGTGCCTGGATGGTTCCAGGCCGGCAGCCTGGAGTTTTGCCTTTACAAAAAGCTCGTTTGCCAGGGTTTCCTGGGTGACGCCGCTCTTGGAGACCAGCACGAAGATGGTGGAGGCAGGGTCGATGGAAGCCATCACTTGCGAGGCATCGTCGGGGTCCACGTTGGAGATGAAGGCAGCCCTCATCCGGCGGCTCTTATTGTGGTCCGCCCAGTTTTCCAGTGCCAGGTACAGGGCACGGGGGCCCAGATCCGAACCGCCAATGCCAATCTGGACTACGGTGTCGAATTTCTTGCCCGTGGAACCCTTCAAATCGCCCCCATGCACCTTGTCCGCAAAGAGCCCCAGCCGTTCCAGTTGTTGCGCGTAAAAATCGCCCAGATTCTTGCCTTCATGGATTACCGCCTTTCCGAGAGGCTTCCCGAAGGCACGTAGAAGATGGTGCAGTACGCGACGCTTCTCGCCGGTGTTCATGTATTCGCCGTCCAGCAGGGCACGGTATTTGGTGACCAGTTCCTGCTCGTCGGAAAGCTTCTGTAGGGCATCCAGCACAGTGTCGTCCACCGCCTTTGCGGCCCAGGAATAGCTTAGCTCCGCAGCAAGGCCGATGCGGCATTTACTCACCCGGTCTGCGTCCAGACTGGTCCTGAAATTGAAGACCGGGGCTTTTTCATGTAGGGAACACAGCGTCCGGTAGGCTTGGGTTTCGTCCAAATCAGTATAATCAGGCATGGAACGCACTCCTTGAATGGGGATATATTCTTTTAAAGTATATGATGTAGCAGCCATCCAGACCAGATCGAAACCAGGCCAAAGGCGTCAATCTTCGAGTTCGGGGATCTTTTCCTTCATCTGGCGCATGAATTCCTCGCCGCTCAAGCCCTCGCGCAGGCAGACGAACACCGTGTTGTCCCGGCCGGCTATGGTTCCCAGAACGTCGTCCAGGGCAAGGTTGTCCACCGCCAGGGCGACGGTATCCGAATGGCCCGAGTAGGTTTTGATGACCACCATGTTGGTGGACCAGTCGATGGATACGTATCCGCGCAGGAAATCCTGCACAAAGGTGCGCTCCGTCTCCTGCCTGTCGTCGTCGCCGGGCAACGAATAGACGTAGCCGTTATGCCCGTCGGAAATCTTGCCTACCTTAAGGAGTTTGAGATCCCGCGACAGCGTCGCCTGGGTAACGACGAAGCCTTCTTTCAATAAATGGCCAAGCAAGGTTTCCTGGGATTCTATTCTATATGTTTTTATCAATTTCCTTATGGATTTAAGGCGCGCCAATCGTTCTTTCACCGTTACTCCACGAATATTTATGTCAGCTCGGTGCATAAACATACGATGAAGGTGCGCTTTATGCAAGTCCCCGCAAGTGCTTGAGGGCGATCCCGATTCAGCCGATACTTGGAGGGGGAGCCACTCGATTGAAGGAACAGGAAAACGGCAGCGATACGTCCTCTGCAGAAATGGAACAGCCTATTTACCTGGGAAGCAGACGCGACGATGGCACCATGGAAGTACGCTTTGGCGAGAAGGATCTGGAAGCCAGGGCCGATTTCCATCCTCCCATAGGAAATGGCCAACCGCTCTCGCCGGATTATATCACCACCATCCTGGAACGGCTCAATATCGTTCACGGCATCGATTGGGACCGCGTTCAGGAAGCGGCGCTCGAATGCAACCTGAACAGGTTTCCCGTTCGCGACGTCCTTATCGCCAAGGGCGATAGTCCGGTGGTAGATGTGGCCGAATATTTCGAAGCCGATCCGGCCTTCCGTAATTGGCCCATCATGCCCGAGGGAGACCTTCCGCGCATCGATTACCGGGAGATGAGTCCATTCATTCTAGTCAAAAAAAGCCAAATACTCGCAAAACTCCATAAAAAAACAGAAGGCAAGGAAGGAAAGGACGTTCATGGCAACCCCATCCCTTTCGAGTACGAGCACCCTGAAGGAGCAAAAAGCGGCCCCAACACCTACGTTGCAGAAGACGCGATAGTGGCAGCCTGCGAGGGTCGCCTGGTCGAAAACAAGTCCGAGTTGTCAGTGGAGGAAACACTGCAGATCAAGGGAACGGTGGGCTACAAGACTGGGCACATAGTCTTTCCCGGCGATGTCCTGATAAACGGCACGGTCGCGGACGGCTTCAAGGTATACTCCGGTGGTTCCATCATCTCGAAGCAGACCTTCGACGCCACCGAGGTGATAGCGAAAAAGGACTTGCTCATAGCCGGTGGATTGATCGGTCGCGGCGCGGCGTCGGTCCGGGTCGGTGGAAGCACGCGGGTAAAATTCATCCAGAACTGCAGGGTCGCCTGCCGGGGTCCCATAATCGTGGCTTCGGGGGTCATAAATTCGCATATATATACCTTGGACAAATTGGATCTGGGCGACAAGGGCAAGATAATTGGCGGTGAGATTTTTGCCATAAAGGGAGTGCGTGCCGCGGCCATAGGCAAGGAAGCGGGGCCTGCCACCAAAATACACTGCGGTGTGGATTTTACGGCCCAACAGGACCTGGACAAAAACAGCGAACGGATGCGCATCATCTCGATGAAACTCGGCAAGGTCAGGGAACTCGTGAAAGCTCCCCCTGACGATACCGATTATGTGGCCCTGGAGAAACGCTTTGCCGACGAACTGGCCAGGCTGGGAGCCCAGTCGGGGGTACTGCTGCGAAGACTCGATGTGGACGATAAGGCGGTGGTCGAAATCTCAGGTGAGGTGTGCCCGGGAACCCTCATCGAAATTTGCCACATTGCGTACTTTACCGAGCAGACTTTCAAAAAAATCAGATTCCGCCTGGAAAAAGCCCAAGGCCGCCTTATACACGAACCCCTCGCCTGAAGCTGCTGAATCACAGGTTTATGCCTGATAATGGATGGAACCTCCTTCAAAACTCGTTTTGAAGGAGCAACCTAATCCGCAGTATTTTTACAAAGCATTGCTCTATAATAGCTTGTAAAAATACTGCAAGAGCCAATTTAAAAAGTTCCTTACTTTTTAAATTGGCTCCTTGTCCCTCGGATTATCCTTTGGTATTATCAGCTTTGATGGAGGTTCCCGTGTACAGTGTCGGAGTTGCCTATTTCTTGTGGTTGATTTCAGGATTCGGCGCTTTGGGCTTCCATCGCTTTTACCTGGGCAAACCTGCCACAGGTGTCCTTTGGATAATTACGGGCGGCTTGGGCATGGTCGGCTCGGTGTACGATTTTTTCACCCTGGGCGCACAGGTACGGGAAGCCAATATCCGCTTGCAGGTACGAAAAGCCCTGGATATGGAAGACCGCACGCGCCTGGCCCCACGTTTCGCCTTTGCCAACGAGGACCTGGCCGATTATCGAAAAAAGGAAAGCCTGGAACGGACCATACTGCGGGTTGCCAAAAAGAACGCGGGCATCGCAACACCCAGCGAAGTGGCACTCGAATCGGGTGCTCCCCTCGAGGAAGCCAAGGCTGCCCTCGAGAAACTCGTATCCAAGGGGTTCGCGGAGCTCAAGGTAAGGAAATCCGGAGCCATCGTATACGCCTTCCCGGAGTTCATGGGCGACGATAGCGCCTTCGAGGATTTCTAGCGGTCGCTTTCACGCTCAACGCTTGAGGGAAACCATCGTCTTTCCGTACCCGCCGTCTTCCGGACGGGCAAAATAATAATCCGCCACCACTTTCTGGCTTTTAAGGTACTCGTGGACGCCCTTCTGCAACACGCCATCCCCCTTACCGTGGATGATCGAAAACTCGTACAGGCCCGACATGGCCGCCGCGTCCACCTGCCGCCTCAACGCGTCCAGGGCTTCTTCCAGGCGCATGCCGCGCAGGTTGAGCTCGAAGGCGGCCGGAGCGCTTGGGGCCAGATCCATGATGGTAATTTCAGCCTTGGGTGTGGCCGAGGGGGCAACGGGGGACAGTTCGCGCTCCGGGAAGGTCATTTTGAGCGCGCCGATCTCCACCACCCAGGCTCCCTTTTTGGCCGACCGCAGGACCAGGCCCCGTCGCCGGGAAGTGCCCACCAAAACTTCAATACCGGGTTCCACCTTGGACGGTACACGATTACGGAGCGTGTCGGCATTACCGGAAGGTTCTCCCACCCTGCCCTTTCCCGGTCCGTTCTCCTGTTTTCCGGAGGAGGTGCCGCGGGAGCCGGCCTTTTTTGAATGGCTGGCACTTTTGGGCTCCGGTGTCTGCAGGGCAAGCCTGGTCAGCTCTTCCCGTTCCTTTTCGTTCAGTTCCGCCAGGCTTGCTTCTTCCTGTTCCAACCGTTCATTTTCCGCTGCGGAACTGCGTTCAAGGTCGGCGATGAATTCCTTTACCTTCAGCGTCTTTTCCCGGGTCAACTCGCCCTCGCGCAGTTCCCGTACCAAGTTTTCAAGGCTCTTGCGACTTTCGAGTAGGAGCCGTCGTAGGCTGCCGACACCCTGCTCCCTTAGTTCCAGCTCCTTCTGTCTTAACCGCAGTTCCCGCAGGTCGCTCTTGCGCCTGTCGTCCCTAAGCCGTTGTTCTTCCCTGTTCCGTGCAAGCTCGGCCTGGTCGAGTTCCTAGTGTTTGGACTTCAGGCCCTTGATCAGTTCGGACACGTCGGCCCGTTCCTCGTCCAGATAGGTACGGGACCGTTCGACTATGTCGGCGCCCAGGCCGTTCCGGGAGGCAATTTCGATGGCGTGGCTTTCACCTGGAATGCCCAGCACGATGCGGTAGGTGGGCGAGAGGGTTTTCGCGTCGAAGTCCACCGACGCGTTCACCACGCCGGGCTTGGTGTAGCCATAGTTTTTCAAGATGCCATGATGGGTCGTGACGATGACCCGGGACCGGCAGGCTATGAAGTGGTCCAGCAGGGACATGGCTATGGCGCTGCCCTCTTCCGGGTCCGTGCCGGAACCCAGCTCGTCCAGCAGCACCAGAGACCGTTCCGTCGCCAGCGAGGTGATATAGGCCATGTTCGTCATGTGGGCGGAAAAGGTGGACAGCGACTGGCTGATGGATTGCTCGTCGCCTATATCCGCGAACACGCCGTCAAAAACGGGAAGGCTGCTGCCTTCCGCCAGCGGAAGCGCCAGGCCAAACTGGTTCATCAGCGCAAAAAGCCCCACGGTCTTGAGCGCCACGGTTTTCCCGCCCGTGTTGGGTCCCGTAACGATGACCACCCGGATTTCCGCGTCCATGGCCAGGTCGATGGGCACCACCGAACCGGCCAGCAGGGGATGCCGGGCCTTTTTGAGCGCCAGGCGGCCTTCGTGTTCCCGGTCATTGGCATCCATGGCGAAGCATCCGGTGGTGTCCAAGGAGTAACGCGCCCGCGCACGAAGGCCGTCCAAGACCATGACTGCCTCGCGGGTAACGGCCAACTCTTCCCGTTTAAGCCCTATGCGGGCGGTCAGTTCACGGAGGATACGGGCGACTTCCGACGCAAGGCGGCGCTCCTCGAAAAGTATGTCGTTGTTTTTCCGCACCACATCCTCGGGTTCGACAAAGATCGTCTGCCCCGTGGTGGATACCTCGTGGATTATGCCTTTTATGCGGTTACGGTAATTGGACTTGACAGCCAGGACCATGCGCCCGTCCCGCTGGGTGGCTACTTCGGACTGGAGCATGCGACGGGTATCTTCGTCGGAAAGGTAGCGGTTCGTGATGGTTTCGAGTTCCCGGCGCAGGCCCTGCAGGGCGCGTTTTATCGCGCGCAATTCCGGAAGATCCCGCAGGCTCCCGTCCTTGTCGACAATGCGGAATACTTCCCGGGCTACCTCCGAACAATCGGGTAGCTCCTTGCCCAAAGCTTGCAGGCTCGGACCGGAACGCTCGGAGGCCAACCAGGAGGCGAGAGCTACGGTGGATTGGGCGAAGAGGCCCACCGCGTAGGCTTCCTCCAGTTCCAGGGCAGCGCCTTCCTTGCCCAGCCGGGAGATCAACACAGCAATGGCCGGGAAAACGAGGGAGGGTGCCGGGAAGCCATTACCCAACAGGGATACGAACTCGGCTACCCTGGCCTTGAGTCCAGAAACAGCCTCGTCCTCCACCAAGGGGGAGGCGGCGGCCAGCAACGACTGGGATTCCTCACTCAGGCAGCGTCCGGCCACGCGTTCGCGTATGACGTCGAATTCGAGCAGTCTGAGGGTCTTGTCGTTCATCAGTCCTGTTCCCAGGAGGGAGTCCGGCCTTCCAGCTCTTCGCGCAGACGCATGAAGCTCTCATACCTATCCTCGTGTATGTAGCCAGCCGCGACGGCCTCCAGTATCTTGCAGCCCGGTTCGGTATCGTGCCTGCACGACATGCCGTAGGTACAGGTGCCTGCCAGGGCGGAAAACTCCCTCATGTTGAAGGCCAGCTCGCTGGCCGAAATGCCATCCGGCACGATAAGCCTTACTCCCGGGGTATCGACTATCCATCCAGGGGTTTTGGTGCCTTCCAGGTCGATGAGCCTGGCCATGGTGGTTGAATGGGTTCCGCGCTCGAATTTGACCGACAGCGCTGCGGTCTTCAGGTTGAACCCCGGTGCCAATGCGTTGATCAGGCTGGACTTACCCACTCCCGACTGTCCAACCAGCACCGTCGACCTACCTTCCAACAGAAGCAGTAGGTCTTCAATCCCCGTATGATTCTCTGCGGAAACGTGCATTACCCGGTAACCAATCCGGCGATAATCCTCCAGGCGCTCCGCCATGTCGGGGTCGTCCTCGCCCAAGTCGCATTTGTTGATGACGATGACGGCGGGGATGCCTGCGATGTCAGCCTGCAACAAAGCACGGTCCAGAAAACGCGGCCTGAACGGTGGCAGGGTACCGGTACTTACGCAGAGGACAATATCTAGGTTGGACGCCAGCAACTGAGGCGCCTTGCCCTTCTGGTTCCAGCGCGCAAAGGCGTTTCTCCGAGGCACAAGGGCCGTTATCATCCCCGAACCCGCATGGCTCCCGTCAGTGACAATCTCGACCCTGTCGCCCGGTGCCAGCGGGTTGTAGAAACCTTCCGCGCCCTTAAGAACCTTCCCTTTCAGGCGGCATTCTATTTCTTTCCCGTCTTCCGCCCTGATGCGGAACGTATTGTTGGAACCGGACAGCACCAAACCGGTCATGAACGAATCCCGGGCGTGGGCGACAGTTCGAGTGCGAAGTGGGAAGCAAAAGCCGCCCACTGGGGCTCCAAGCGAGCAGAGCCGGTCACGTACATGCGCGAAGCCAGAAGCCGCGAAGGTAGATTTTTGTCTGTAGCATCGGCTGTTCCAGGCAACGCTTCCAACAACGCAAGTGCCCGTTTGGCTACCCCCGCGCGGGAGTCAAAAAGCACCATGCCGGGGGTAGCGGCGGCCGCGAATTCCGGGGCGAGAAACAGGAAATGGGTGCAACCCAGCACAAGGGCGTCAACATCGAGTTCGCGGAATTTTCCCACATAACCGGCGACAGCTTCGGCCCGTTCCTGTTGCGAAGCCTGTATAAAACGGTGCTCCACAAATTCCACCAATTCGGGGGCAGCCATACCTATCAGAGTGCAATCCGGCGCGAAGCGTTCCGCCAACAGGCTGACGTAGGGGTCCTCGACGGTGCGTTCGGTAGCCAATACCCCGATACGGCGCTTGCGGCTGAAAAGGGCGGCGGGCTTGACGGCGGGCACGGTACCCACGAAAGGTATCCCCGGGAAATGCGCCCTAAGGCTATCCAGCGCACTCACGGAAGCGCTGTTGCAGGCGATGACGAAAAGGCAGGGATCCAGTTCCTTTTCTATGCGTTCCACAAGCGAGATAAGTATACCGGTAAGTTCTTCCTTCTTTTTTGGACCGTAGGGATAATGTTCGCGGTCTGCCACGTAAACGGCGTAACGGTCGCTGGCGAGTTTGATGAAAGAGTCAAAATAAGGCAGACCTCCGACACCGGAATCGATGAAAACAACGGGTTGCGGACTCATCGAATCAGGCACCGAACAGGGAATCGAAAGATGAACGGGCAGCACTTGAAGCCTTGCGCGCGGAACTCTCTCCGGTACTTTCCTTGCGGAACGCCGGATTCAGCGAAAACCAGTCACAGAAATTCGCCCTGTCCTTTTCCGGAGGCGTCAGGTCCACGGTCTCGGTGCAATCGCCCCTGCTGCCCGGCTTGTAGAATCTACAGGATTTGCAGCAACGCAGGTCTTTCCCGCAATCGATGCATCGGGTGGATCTGCCCAGGGGTTCAGGATCTAGCACGGCACTTCCGCAATACCAACACATGTACACATAATACTCCTTGGGACAAGGCCTTGCAAGAAGCCGAAGGGTTGCGGAAAGGCGTTTAACAGCCTATTATCTGCCCATGTTCGCCTTTACGCCCTGTGCCGCAGAAGGTTGCGGACTACCAGTCCTTACAGGCTCCGACAGTTGCGCCCTGCATTGTGGCGACCCGGCGTTTGAAACGGACCGGATCCTGGCGCTGATCGCAGGAGAAGCCATCGTCAAGGACCTGAACGCGGCGGGGCTTTTTTTTAACGAATCGGATTTTTCTTCCAAACGCTTTTACGGTTGTTCCTTCACGGGTTCCACTTTTTCACTCTGCCTGTTCACAGGTTCCCTCTTCCGCATGAGTTTCCTGGATTTCTCTTCCTTCGCGGATTGCGATTTCTCGCGTAGCGACATCATGTATTCCTCTTTCGCGGGCAGCCGCTTTAAGGATTCCACCTTCGAGTCTTCCGAATTGGTCCACGTCAACTATTGTGGTTGCGATATTTCCGAGTGCACCTTCAATGATTCCAACCTGTACAATAGCCGTTTCATCGGCGCCCAACTGCGTTCCGCCGACTTCATAGACTGCAATATCAAGAAAACCTTTTTCGTCAAAGCCAGACAGGAACGGGTCTCGTTCAAATCCTCGAATACAGCCGAAGCCATTTTCGACGTGGAGCTGTAGGATGAAGCTGTTTTTTCACTACTGCCTGTACGGTTTTTCCAACTGCTACGTACTCGGTTCCGAGGTACCCGGCGAGGCAGGCCTGAAGGATGCGCTGATTGTCGACCCCGGCTGCATGGATGAAAAGCTCCTGGGTTTCATCGAGTCCAACGATTACCGCCTGCGGGGCATCCTCATAACCCACGACCACCTCAATCACGTCCACGGTTTGCGTACCCTTAAGCGGATTTACGACGTACCGGTCTATGCCGGTGATCCCAGTGTCTGCGAATCCCGGGCAAACCTGGTGCGGGATGGCGAAAGCCTCAGCCTGGGGCCTTTTTCCGTCGGAGTCTTTTCCGTACCCGGGCATTCGAGCGATTCGGTCGTTTTCCGGATAGAACGCCTGCTGTTTACCGGAGACGCCCTTTCCGCCGGTCTTATCGGGTCCACGGCGAGCGCCTACGGCAAGACCATCCTGGCCCATTCCCTTAAAGACAAGATACTCTCGATGCAAGGCGACCTTATCGTGCTGCCCGGCCACGGACCGCCGTCGAGCCTGGAAGCCGAGCGCCGCTTCAACGTGGGACTCACCGCCGCCGAGCGGGCTGACATTCAACGGGCGGCGCTGGTACGGGAAATCTGGTAGACCGGCGATACTTTTCCCGCCCGCAGGCCCCAGCGGTTGCTTACATATCCGTCGTAGGCGAGAGCGCCCTGCCGGAACGCTTCGGCCAATGCGGGCCAGCCAATCTCGCCCGTTCCGCGCTTTGCCAGCACCTTGTTGCGACGGACATCCTTCTCCAGCCGGGACGGCAGGGTTTCCCCAAAATATCGTGGGACCAATGATACCGGCTGCTGCAGGAGATAGGCCATAAGCTCATTGGTCATTAAAAAGTCATCTTTCACGTCGTAGCGCATGGAATCGAAATAGGCATGGAGGAAAGCCATGGCATCCGGGGGCAGATTCCGGTAAATACCAGTTGCGAAGCGCCTGAAATCCTCATCAATAAAGAAAAGGCCATGATAGCATTCGTGCACCATGAACAGGTTCCGCAGCAGCTTGTCCGACTCCCGCGAAATCGAGACGATGGCACCCTCGCCCGGTACTATTCCTGAATCTGCAGCGCGTCTTACGATACCGTTGGCCACCAAAATCCCAAGCAGTTCCTTTTCGTCGTCGTTAAGCCTGGTCGCCGTCTTGCGCGCCTTTTCAAAAAAGCGCGCCAAGGATTCAGCGCTGTAATCATGGGCATTCCAGGCGTGCAGTTGCGCGATTTCCGTGTCGCTGGCTATGCGTCCGCGAAATCCGGCCTTTTCAACAAAAAAGGCCAGTCTCTTGAAGAGCCGATCCTGGGCGGTGTAATCGGAGGTATCAAAAATCAGGATGGACGGAAAACGGGACCAGCGGAACAACTCAAAACCACCGTTGCGCCAGGCTTCCTTCCTGTAGGAAAGGATGATACCCGGTTCCGCCGGAATGGGTTCGGGAAACGGCAACGGCTGGGCTTCCGCCACAAGCAAGGTAGTAACCGGACCTGAGTACATCAGGGAGACAGGATGCGGAACCAAGGGCAAGACACCGCTGGCAAAATCCGGCCTGAACGGTTCCATCCCTTCAGGCAAGGGATCCGCGACGAATTCCGCGCTCCCCGCGCGTAGGCGGAACGATGCGGCAAGGGGGTTTATGCTGATGCCCACCGGCGCCAGGGGCCGGTGTTTTTCGGCTATGTCGATGACGTACTCATTGGCTGTGCCGTTAACGGCCCTGAAAACGTAGGGGCTCATGAACACATGGTCTTTGTTGATGGCAAAGCCGTACACGCGATCGCGTACCCGCAAGGCGCGCAACCTGAAAAATGACGGTGTACTTTTTTCGTTTCCGGCTTCGGCCGCACTGTCCTTCCCGATAGCTCCCGTCGCGACGGTTTTGGGCTTTTCTGCTTCATCACCCACTCCGATGGAGAGCGAAAAACCGGACAGGCTGTCACCTTCCAGAGGAAAACGATAGCGATATATGGGACTACCGGTTTCACTCAGCCCCAGAAACGAGGCGTCCGGAGGGATGAGCCAGGAGGGTTCCCCTTCAGAGGAAAAAACCATGCGCACGCTTTGTGGAAGCTCGGCATTAACGAGTTCGTACTCAAGCTCCAGCGCGGAACCATCTTCGATGTCCGCAGCCTGCTCCAAGGAATACTTCAGGGTACCAGCGCGGTCGAGCCGTAGTTCGCCCGTTACCGAAACCTTATCCAGCGCCAGAATCGGCAAGGCCCGATCATGTGCATCCAATACGGGGAAGACGGCTGGTTCGGCGAAGGAGCAAGCCGAGACTAGCAGGCCTGCCAGGAGGATCCATGCAAGCCCTTGTTTAGGCATGGTCAGAGAGAAATGACGCTCTTGGCGATAAGCTGGGCGATGGAGTATTTCCTATCAGCAGTCAGCTCGGCATCCGCGCGCAGGAAGCTTTCGAAGCGGCCTATAAAATCGCCGGGAAGAATATCCAATTCCTTGACTTGCTCGTAGAAACCCCGATGGGAAGGTTCGAAACGGCGGTTTATGCAAAACAGCACGACGCAGGCATTCTTGATGAAGCCGGCGGACGATATCAAGTAATGGAAGTCGTCACCCTGCATGAGGGCAGCCCCCAGATCGCTCAGGAAATGCTCCATTTTGGATTCGTGGGCGTCCCGCATCTGCTTCCAGAAAGCTTCGGGAAGCCGGGTGAGCCGCTCCCTCAAATCGTCTATCCAAGGGCTTTTTTGGTACAGTATCTCGCCGCGCGACAGGCGGTAGAACATGTAGGTGCCCGAATCCTTGATCAGCCAGAGCTGATCGGTACGCTTGTCTGCGATATCCACCACTTCTTCGATCTTTTCAACGGCCTTGTATTCGATACGTACCGGCAGGCCATCCACCAAAAAACGATCCTTGTTCTGCATGGCAGAGGTTTCGAAGACTGCGATATCCTCTCCAAAAGCCGCTTTTCTTTGTTCGGTGCTCGGGATGGGTCCGACATGGTACACATCCAGAATCAGCGCAAAGTAGGGATCCAGGGTATCGGGCAGGGCTGCCTCATTCAGGGCTATGCAGTCAACCGTCGGCCATTGGGAAACCGCGGCGATGAATCTGTCGGCAAGAACTTTGGTTTTACGTTTCATGCTACTTCCTTTGCACGTTACTGTACACGTTACTGACAGAAATGTATCATGAAAGTGGCGTTTTGAAAACATGATCACCACCCCGACTCCACCTTCCCGCTTGGTCGCCCTATTTCCCCACGATGATTTTTTGCGTCCCATTCGGGCGTACCGTTCCCGTCTGTTCGCTTCCGGCTACACGGGCGCCCACTCCTTCCCCCCCTGCATCCCGCTCGGCTTCACCGAGGAGCCCCTAAAACGCGACCAATTATCCAATTTGGCAGCACATCTGCGTCAACGGGCAGAGGCCGGCTCCGGTCATTTCCACCTGGGCAAGCCAGGAGAGCCAAAACTTCTGGGGACGACAGGTTTCCTCCATATCCCCATGCGACTCAATCCTCTTATTCATGAACTGCCAAGTGATATTCACCTCGATACCCTTGTTGAACCAGACTTCATACTCTGCCTGCTGAGTCCCCAGGGCTCAGCAATGCCACCAGTTAGGGCGGATAAGGTAGATCCGGGACTGTTGGAATTGAATTTTCCCCTTCGCTTCAGGGCTGCCTTTGTGGCGAATCTGGTGCTTTGGCCTGCCACGTATGGCGTAGCGGGGCTTTCATTTTGTTGGGAACGAGGAAACCCTGTGTGGCTTCCCGCACCGTTGCGTCGGAAAACGCCAAAATGAACTTCGAGCCCACGAGATCCGGCGATAGCATACAGTTGGAGATAAAAGCCGTACCGTCCGCATCCAAAACCGAAATCGCCGGTACCCAAAACGGAAAACTCCGCGTACGTATTGCCGCTGCACCGGAGGATGGCAAGGCCAACGCCGAACTCTGTGCATTTTTTGCCAGGACCCTTGGCTGCCCCAAAAAGGACGTGACCCTGGTACGGGGTGAGAAATCAAGAATGAAGGTCCTGGGTTTTCCCCTCAGCCTGGAAAAGGCCCTACACGATTTGTTAAAAGACCTGCCCTGAAACTGAGGGCTTCTGACTTAGGGTGTTGCATCCATCTTTCTCATTTTCGCCATGTATTGGATTTCGACAGCTCGCCCCAATGTAAAAGCCCTCCAGCGTGGAGGGCTTAACATCTACTTTTGCGGTATGACTTTAGTGCTTTGAGCCGCACACGGTTCGAACGTGTGACCCACGCCTTAAAAGGGCGTTGCTCTACCTACTGAGCTAGCGGCCCGCTGGGATACAATAAACAATAAGGCGGGCGCTGGTCAATACCTACAGGGGTACAGGGAACATCAATACCTGAAAAGAAGACCCAAATCAAAGGCAAAAGTCGGGTTCTTTCCAGGGTCAAGCCCAAGTTCCATACCCCTCATCGCAAAATCCATGCGCATGAAGGTAAGGTCAAGGCCGAGACCGAGGCTGGGCAGGGCATCCGCAATTCCGGCACGCAGGCTCAGGGCATCCAGAACCACCAATTCCATTCCAATGGCGGCGTTGAGGATGGGGTTGCGCGGGATGGGGTTAAGGAGATCCAGGAAATCGCGATAATCCAGCAAGAAGATCAGTCCGGAAAAATAACGGTCCAGGGCTGCAAACCGCGGAGTAAACGAAATACCCGCATCCAATCTGGGTGAGATCAATCCGTATTCCGTGGAAACCACCTCGGTATCGCCGCTGATAAAATCCATGGCCGAAGTGTATTCGCTTACCGAAGAGGGCGAATATGCATCATGGCACACGACAGCCACCGTCAGCAAGGACCGGTATTCGTAGCGCAAACCCAGATCCAGCCCCACCCCGGCGGTAGCAAAAAAGGGCTTGTCCTCCATTGGGTTTCCGGATGCCAGATCGGTAACCGTGAATATGGACGCACTCAAGCTTAAGGATCCGCGTATATAGCCCTTACCAAGGAAACCGACATCAAATAAATGATTTTCAGAAGGGCTGAAACGGAACGCATATCCACCAACCATCATCAGATCCTCGGAAGCCATGGCCGACAATGATGTACCCGGCGCGTTTGCGTGGACGGTGCTGCGGTTGAATAGACCGAAACCCAAGCCCCTACCAACCCAGCCGAACGACAAGGGACCGGTGATATCGGCACCGGCATTGAAACCCGCTGGTCCTATCAGATCGGATATATCAAGTTTTTCCGTAGGTCCCAAGTAGGTTTGGACAGAATCGATGATATCGAATACCGGTCCGTAAACCGTGGTTGTAAGCTCGGCAAAGCTCAGCTCTTCCCTGGCACCTGCAAATCCAGCGGGATTCGAGAAGAGCGAAGAAAAGTCATCGGCCAAGGCAGAATGCACCCCACCCATGGCGTTTTCACGTGCGGACTGATGTTCGAAGGGCGCTACGTTTTCAACGGCGTAAAGACCGCTACCAAGCAGTAGGCCAAAAACCATGAATGCGAGCGATAATCGTACCCCACCGCAACTTTTCACTATCGCTCTCCTTTGGTAATTGGGTTATGCGTACCTACTTGGTCGTTAAATTCAGTGAAGCGAGCATGCTGGCAAGTTCATCGTCACCACCTTCTGCCTCGTATTGGGCAGCTGCCGCCGTGGCGAGAGCGATAGCCAGTATTTGGGATTCACCCACGGGATTATCCGGGTCGATACCATCTATATACAGCTCTATGCCGTCCGGGTCGGATGCGGCTTCGGAGGCCATCAGGGTCAAGGCGGCAACAGCCAGTTGTCCTGGGTCAGCCGCCGCGACAAAGGCGTCGAAAGCAACGGTATCCGCAGGATCAGGCAGTGCCAAGAGCAACCCGTCCGCCGCTTCTTCAAGATTGCCCAAACCCGCCAGGGTCTGATCCATTATCCCGATTATTTCGCTCTCATCGGCCGCTGCCAACTGATCGGCGACGGAAAGAACGGCAGGACCAATGCCAGAGGCCGAGGCGGCTGCATCGACGGCGGCAGTACGCAGCATCACCTGGTCTGCGGCACTGGCTCCAGCCATGGCGTCATTGATGCCGTCCAGGACCGACATGGCCATGGCGGGGTCGTTTTGTGCCAGTTCTGCCAAATCGGCGGCGTTGGAGGCGTCAACATCGGGAACGAGGGAATCCGGATCGCGGGCCAAGGCTTCGGCAAGGGATGTGGTAAAAAATTGCTGGCACGACCCAAGAACCATCACGGCCAGGACGCAGGCAACAATACCGGCAAGCGCAGTGACAGCAACGGAACGTGGTCGTGTCAGTTTCATGTGCATCTACTCCAATCAGAAACGGAGGGCGACTTCTGCGGATACTCCCGAACTGGGGCTGTCTCCCGCGTACTTGCCCAATTCCCGGGTAAAGGCCGCGACGTTGAAGTCAAGGAAGAGCAACCTGACACCAGCACCCGCGGTTATGTACCCCTGGTTGATTCCCGCCCGCAATTTGATGAAACGCAACACCCTGATTTCCGTTCCCACGTGCAGGAGCGACCAGGGTGATTTCTGCTGCTCGCCGAATACGGCGAAGGGATCGGAAAGCTCCGCGTGAACCGTCGGATCTATCAAGAAGCTGAAGGGTCCCATATTCAGGTGGTAGGCCACACCCAAGCTGATATTCATGGGGACTATGTAGGTGTCGCCATTCTCATCGCCGCCCTCAGGCAGACCCCCGGATGTCTCCATCGCGGTCAGCCATTCGTTGGCGCCAAAAGAGGTCATTGCATAGCGGGTTCCAAAGAGGTCACGGAACGAGAGGGAAGCGGTAAGGGAACCTAAGGTCAGCTTTGTCCCAAGATCAATGCCCAAGCCTGAACCTTGGTACACCAGAACTTCGTCCAAGGCATCATCCATATCGGATTCATATTCACTATCAGAAGCGGTAATGATTCCGAGGGCAGCTTTGGCTGTCAGGGGGGCAAAAATCTTGATGCCCGGGCGGAGATCGGCACCGACGGACAACTTCATGAAATTGGTATTAATCGGGTTGAGCGCCAAGCCCCCAATAATGGCGATTTCGGAAGATATATAACCACCCACCCCGGCTGGAAACGGCGTTCCGAAAAGGAACAGCTCGTTCGAGGTGATCAGGCCAAAACCCAACCCACGACCGACATAGCCGACACCACCAGCGGTACCCAAGCCTACACCATTCTTGGAGGCAAGCTCAATGTAATCGACAATGGCGTTCATATCTGGTTCACCGGTGGTAGCATCCGTAAATTCGGTCTCCATCAAATCGACAGGATTGCCAAACGTCCAAGGCATCGCCGAGGCGATGGTCAGGCTGCCCTTGGGACTGGCAAAGCCTGCCGGGTTGGTGAACAGGGCTTCGAACCCCCCGGCGACAGCCGAAAAGGAACCTCCCTGGGCCATGATCACCGGGCTTTTAGGCGCGAAGGGCGCCAATTGAATCTCTGCTGCGGATACAGCCGTCGCGGACATAAGGAACGCGAACGACAAGCATACAAGTATGGTCTTCTTCATCTTTTGCTCCTTACGCTCACGCTACCGGCTCTTCATCAGAAAGCCCCATCAAGTCCAAAAGGTCCGTAATTCCGGAGGCGTCAAAAAGCGCGGTGTTGGAGGGATCTTCTGTCATCAGGGTCATATTGTCCGCCAGGGTCGTAGCACCGGAGGCACCGAAAAGATCTTCCGGAACAAAGGGACTCCCAGGAACCGGATTAATGAGAAGGTTATACACGGCCTCCTCTGGTGTGGTGTAAATGGCCAATGCAGGCGAAGTCATGTCTACAGAATCGATAAGTGTCACGAACACCAGCGAGACGACCGCCGCTTGGCCTGTTTCCAAGCCCAACTCTATGTCGGCTCCTCCGTCAAGGGCTGCACCTACTGCAGAATAGGCATCGGCAACGTTCCGCATTTCATCGGCGAAGTCTATAAAGGCATCCTCATCCGAGCCAATGGCCGAATCCGAACCAAAGAGGTTGGATATTACCGAGTCCATGGTCAGCTCGGCATCGGGGTCTTCGGAAACCGCCAAGGCAGCTCCAACGATTCCGTTAACCGCGTCCCCGGTGTCCGTGGTGAGAAGGGTGAGCTCCGCATACAGGGCAGCGGCTTCGGCAACCTGATTTGGCGTTGCGTCCGGCGATTTATAAAAGGTTTGCAGGCTATTCTTGATACTCTCAAGTTCCTTGGGATTCTCTTCGAGCCTGGCTACGAAAGTCGCGCCAAAAGCCCCATTCTCGCCGCCCTTATTATCCTTAAGCAGGGATACAAGGTCTGGACCATCGGCTTTTGACAGTTCATCGATATTGGGACCGTCCAAGCTTGAAAAGATGTTGACGTTGCTGAATAGAAGATCGCAGGAGACAAGGGTTGTGACCATTGCCACAACCGCAATGATCAGCATACCGGTAATGGTTCGTTTCATCAGGATACCTCCGCAGTAAGTATATAATAACACAAACGTCAGAAATTAACCAGTTTCCACCTTGATTTCAGGATAATATCTCCAATAACTCTGCTTGAAGGTCAAAAAAAGTATGTACCGATGGCACCCCTACAAGGCATCGTATCGCCGTCGCCGTTTTGGGAAGAGGCATCCCGGGACCGGCGTGGACGACAAGCTTCAGATAGTTTCCCGACAACGCCGCGAATAACCGATTTGTGTCGATGCCAACCGTCATTGTCATGCTTTCCGGGTTGATGGCTTTTTCCGGTACGTGGCCGGCCTCCACGACAGCGTCGACTTCCCGTCCGCACCAGCGCTCAAGATAGGCATTTCGACCCGCATGGGCGAGCGAGATAAGGCGTTCCACCCGTTCGCTGGCCGTACGTTCGGGAACCCGGGGTTTCATTTCGGCAGCTTCCGTACCCGGTCGCGCCGAGAAAGGAAAGGCGTGTATCCAGGCAAAGCCGATTTCCTTGCACAGGTCGAAGGTACGCTCAAAATCCTCTTCGGTTTCGCCGGGAAAGCCCGCTATGATATCGCAGGCAAGGAAGGGGTCGTCCTTGGCGGCTCTCAGCAATTTTGCTGCGTTCAGGACCTGCTCCGAGTCATAACGGCGACGCATGGCGCGCAGGACACTGTCGCTTCCCGATTGGACCGATAGGTGAAAATGGGGTCTGACACGGGGATTCTCCACGGCTTTGGCAAAATTCCCGTCCACGCCGTCAGGTTCGGTCGAGGAAATCCGCAGGTTGATTTTTTTGGTTCCAGACAGGAGGAGGCTGATCAGGGCCGGCAAGTCAGTCTCCTTATCCCGGTAGCGGGAAAGGTTGATGCCGGTAAGGACAGCCTCGGAATAGCCTTTTTCCTCAAGCTCCTGCAGGCGGTGCAGAGCCCTTTCCGAATCCAGACTCGTACCTGGCCCACGGGCAAGGCGCACCCGGCAATACGCGCAGACATTGTCGCAGCCATCCTGAATTTTAAGGGAGGCCCGGCTGTGGTAGGTAAAATCGTTTGCGTCGAAGCGGAACCTGTCGGCTGCGCTGGTATCACCGGAGCGTGACCAGGCCTGCAACAAACCCGGTATCTCCGCGGTGGAACAAGCGGAATCCGCCAGATGGCCGGCAAGGTCCAAAAGACCAGACTTGCGATCTCCGGATACGACGGTGATGCGGCGCCGTTCCGGAACCCGGGGAAGGTTTGCGTCATCGCCATCGGAATCCGCCATGCCCTGAAGGTTCAGTTCCAGCGCCTGGAGAGCCTCCGCGTCCAACTGGGCGTAGCAACCGGTGGCGATGATGCTGGAAAAAGGCCGATCCCGCAGGAGCTTGCGGATCTCACGCCGGGCTTTCTGTTCCGCCATGGAGGTAACCGTGCAGGTATTGATGATATAGATATCTGCGGCCTGCCCCCAAGGCAGTACGGGGAAGCCTTCTTCCCTGAACGCCTGCGCGATGGATTCTGTCTCCAGTTGGTTGAGTTTGCAGCCCAGGGTGTGGAACGCGACGCTGATGGACGGCATATCAGTTGCGGGGAGCCAAAGCCCGCCGGGTCCTCTCAAGACCCCGCTTGGCATCGGCGGATTGGGGATCCAGGTTCAAGGCCTTTTCATAAGCCACCGCGGCGTACCTGTTATCGGCGGCCTTTTCCCGGGCATAGCCCAGGCGGGTCCACCAAAACGCATTGCCGGGAGCATAGCGCACGGCGGTGGACAAGGCGATATCGGCGTGCCTGAACCTGCCCTGACGGGCGTAAATCTCGCCTATGTAATAATATACCACATCTATTCGGCCACCGTCAGGCGAAAGGTTGGTGTATTCCTGGAAAAGCTTGAGCGCTTCCTCGTTGCGGCCTTGGTGGAAACGTGCCTCTCCCAAGGCCTGGACTATGCGCGAGTCATAGCGGTTGATACCCCTACCCCGTTCGGCGTACAAGGCCGCGTCATCGAAGCGCTTCATGGCGATGAAGCTCCAACACAATACCACATAGGAATCCATATTGGACGGAGTCGCCTTCAATTCATCCAGACAGATCGCAACAGCGGCTTCGTAGTCGCCCAGCCGGTACTCGCGCAACGCGTCCCTGGATTCCTGGGCGCCCAAAGATGCCGGGAGCACTCCAGAGAGGAGGACAATGAGATATAAAACGAATGACTTGGGAGCCGGTCGTGCCATTCCTGCCTATTCCGCATTGACCGGGGGCGCGGTCATGGAACAATTACCGCTGAACTGGCAACCCGTTTCCATAAGGATTTCCGGAGCTGAAATATCACCCGTCATCCGGCCGGATGCGGTGAGTTCTATGCGCTTGCTGGCAAACACGTTGCCGATCAGGGACCCGCGAAGGATGAGGGTAGAAGCGCGTACATCGGCTTCAACCTGGGCGCCCTCGGCAATCACCAAGTCCGAACTGGTTTCTATCCGTCCCGAAACGTGACCCTTGATCATGAAAGGCTTATCGAACGCGATGGTCCCCGAGAATTCGATATCCGGTGATAAGACGGTATCGAATTCTTCCTCATCCAGGATATCGTTCTTGACGTCAGTCATGTATCCGCCTTTTTGAAGGTTTGGCTTTGTGTCCAGAATATAGGTGAGCACGGACACGCGTCAAGTTAAACGGCACCTGCCTTAGCTTCCGTTTTATCACCATCCAGTTCTGCCATGGTCGCCATGAAGGATTCCATAACCGTATTGCGCATGCGCTCCGAATACGGGTTGAAACGTTGCATATCCTCGAATAATTCGGGCGCATCCCGTACACATTGCCTTACGACAGCCTGGAGCCTTTCGAACCAGCGTGTGGCTATGGCCGTGTCGGGCAAGCCCATGCGGGAAAGTGAACGCCCAACAAAATGGGTAAGGGCCTGTGAATACGCTGCTTCCCGGTCGTGCTGGTCGCAACTCATGCGCACTACATTCAGACCGAAGGAACGGAAAATCCCGGACCAATATTCGACGTCATCCTCACTGGCCCGGACGGGATCCATCATCACCGAGAGCCCTTCCAGACCATCCTTGGCGGATTCCGGTCCGAACATGGGGTGGGTCGCGAGGATACCCGCATGGGGGGGAAGGATTTCCCGCATCCAGCGCGCGGGTTCAACCTTGACGGAACAGGTATCCGCGATGAGTATTCCGGGTTTGAGCAATGGTGCGATGGAAGCCAGCGCCTGGGGAACCGCCCGAATGGTTACGCACAGGAAAATCAGATCGCAGGAACACAGCTCCTGTAGCGTTACCCGACGGACACCCTCCGGCAAGGCACGTGAGGGGTCGATATCAAAAGCGGCCACGTCGAAGCGACTGGCGAGCAAGGCGCTCCAAAATGATCCAAACCTGCCCAAGCCAAACACCCCAACGGTCATGGGCGCGAGTATACCCGTTCGGACAAATCCTGCTCAAGCTGTCCTGTCAGGAATTGGCTTGAACAAGGTGTAAAATTTTGCCGCACACTTGCCTTGAAAGCAGCATAGGAGTATGCTGGAAGCGATCCCGGGTGAAAATAAATTACCCCTGATTCACATTTTAATTCTTTTGCCATAATGATTTTGAGGAGAACAACATGAACTTTACCGAACAGATGCGCATAAAGGCACAACAAATGAAAAAGCGGCTTGCCTTTCCGGAAGGAACAGAGCCCAGAACCGTGAAAGCCGCGCGTGCCATCATCGACCAGGGAATCGCCTCCCAGGTCACCCTGATTGGTCCAGCTTCGGCGGTGGCTGAAGTCGCCTCCAAGGAAGGCGTCAAACTGGACGGCATTCTTGTGGCCGATCCTTCAACTTCACCGGTACTGGAAAGTTTCGCAAAAGAATTCTTCGAGATGCGCAAACATAAGGGCATGACTATCGAACAGGCCCGGATCGACATGAAGGCTCCCCTTCGTTGGGGTGCGATGATGGTAAAACTGGGCCAGGCGGACGCCATGGTGGCCGGCGCCGAAAGCACCACCGCCGATGTCCTGCGGGCAGGACTCGCCATCATCGGCACGGTACCGGGCTCAAAAACGGCCTCATCCTGTTTCGTCATGCAGAATAAGGACTCCAAGTGGGGGAGCGATGGGGCCATGATTTTTGCGGATTGTGCGGTTGTCCCCGATCCGACAGCCGAACAGCTGGCCGAAATCGCCCTTTCAGCCGCCCAGTCCTGCCGTGAATTTCTTGATGTCGAACCAGTAGTGGCCCTTCTATCATTCTCCACCAAGGGTTCCGGTGGCGATCATCCGGACGTACTCAAGGTGCGACAGGCTCTGGATATCATCAAACAGCGGGATCCCAAGCTCGTAGTAGACGGAGAGTTTCAGGCTGATGCGGCCTTGGTGCCTTCCGTAACGGACAAGAAAGCGCCCGGGAGTCCGATTCGCGGCAAGGTAAACGTTCTGGTCTTCCCCGACCTTGGCGCGGGCAATATCGGTTATAAACTGGTGCAGCGGCTAGCCGGCTCCGAAGCCTATGGGCCTTTCCTTCAGGGATTTTCCCTGCCCATAAGCGACCTGTCCCGCGGTTGCTCCGTGGAAGACATTGTCACTACCGCCTCGGTAACCCTGGCACGGGCAAAGTAAGCAAGAAATGGACGCGCGGCTGCGTAAAAAGCTGGAGCGCGCCCTGCAAGCCGGCGCCGAACGGGATTACCCCTCGGCTGTCCAGATTCTTGAAGACATCCTTTCCAGTACCGATGAAATACCGGAAGCCTTACTGTATTTGGGTAGGGCTCACCATGCTTTGGGCGATCACGCCAAGGCCATTTCCTGCTTCAACGAATATCTGCGCATAAAACCACGGTCTTTCGCGGGGCATTTTTTTGCCGGCCGCAGCTATCTGGCCTTGGGTATCCCCAAAAAGGCCGTTTTATTGCTGAACGAGGCCGTCAGGCACCGTCCGGCTGACGCCGAAGCCCTTGCCTTGCTCGGCATCGCCTACCTGAAAGCCCGTCGTTCGGCCAGTGCTGTCGGGATTCTCGAACGGGCAGTCCACGTCGCCCCGAACGACCAACGAATTTACCGTGCCTACATCAACGCCCTTCTAATCCGTGGCGTCAAGCTTGCCAGATCCGGAGAAGTAATGCTGGCCCGGCAAATGCTGGACTTTGTCGTTACGAACGGCTTGGACGAGGTGTTGCCCCGTCTGGAACTGGGGCGTCTGTACCGGGATGCCGGCGATATGCAGGCGGCACTTTTCCAATATCAGAAAGCCATCGCTCTCGCACCGGACGATCCGCAATTGCGCTGGTATCGAGCCTCGGTGCTCATGGCCCTGGGGAGAAGCGGTGAAGCCCACGCGGATCTGGATACACTGCGTTCATTGGGTGCGGATATACCCAAAATTAGCTGGAACGCCGAATTGGTCGACCGTTTCATGTTGCGGTCCTTCATGGAACAGGGAGATTGGAAGCGCGCGCTTCTGGCCTGCCGTGAATGGCTGAAGGTCAGGGGTTCGGATGCTTCGGTCCACGCCATCTTCGCAGAGGCACACCGTCAACTGGGAAATCTGGATTCCGCGGAGAATCACGCCAGAAAGGCCCTGGAACTGTCGCCCAAAGAGAACGCCCTGCACTATTGTCTCATCCCCATCCTTTGGGAAAAAAAAGACTGGCCCCAGCTGGACGCCGAGCTCCGGGCGGCGAAAAGTGCCGGTTGCGAAAATGAGATACTCCTGCGCTTTCAGGCTCTATTGGCGACCAATACCGAAAAAGACCACAGGAAAGCGCTGGTTCTGGTGCAGGAAGCCATACGCAGGACAGGGCCCGCTCCAGCCCTCATGCTCGCTTTGGCCCAGACGTATATCCGCCTTGATCTGGGGGATCTGGCGTTACCCTGGTTTGAAAAAACCCTCGCTTTGGAACCGCATAACGAAGCCGCCCTATTGGGCCGCATCGAGGTTTTGGAGGCCATGGAACAGGTTTCAGAAGGTTCTTCAGGCAAAAAACTTCAGGAAGCGTACCGCGTCTACCTGACCGGGCATCCGGAGGCCAGCGAAACAGGACGCAAATATGCGCTTCTTTTGGTGAAACGGCATCTCTTTAAGGAAGCCGCCCAAGAATTGGAGCTTCTGCTCGTACGGGAAAGCGAAAACCGCAGCCTCAGGCGCGTGCTCGCGTACACGTACCGCAAATCGGAACGCTACCGTGAAGCAGTGGTGCTGCTCAAAAATTTGCTTAAGGAAAATACCCGGGACATCCGACTTTTGCTGGAGCTCGCCCATTGCCTGGACAAATCAGGTTCGTCATCCTACGCGATAGAATTGCTCAAAAAATCCATGAGCGCCCTGGCAGGCAACGGAGAGCCTGCACTCGCGTTGGGCATCCTTCTTGCCAAGGAGAAAAGGAATGAAGCTGCCATGGATGCCTTTAGGGAAGCCGCTGCCCGATCTCCGAAAGACCCCCGCCCCTTGAGGAAGATGTCCGAACTGTACAGGGCAAGCGGAGTAGCGGAATTTGCCGATCGCTATGAAAGGGAAGCAAAATTGCGCGAAAGAACCTAAAAACAGCATTTGCCGAATTTGGGAAATAGACTATACTTTGAACGACGGAGGGCAAGATGGCAACAAAAGCAATGGATCTATTCGAAGCATACTCACAGAACAAGCTTCCCAAAGATGAGGGCTACATAGTCTCTTCATTCTTTAATGTGAATTCAACGTATTCAAAATATGAAATCGTGTCGTATTCGGGAGTAAAATCGATCTACCTTACCGAAGAAGGCCTTACCTTCCAAACCAATGGAAAAAAGATGCACATCCTGACCGAACCCGCCAGCTACCCGAACAAGGCCATCGAACCCTACGTGCGTACCAATGCGGATCAGATCCCCTTACGATTCTCCGAGTTGGATCAGATTGTGGCAAAAAATCTTACCCGTATCATGATAGCGAAGAAACCCATGGTTTCCTTCTCTTCTTTTACCATCCTTAAACCCACGGGTATCAATTTTTCACTGGTCTTTTATAAATTGCCGGATGTATTTGATACGATGGCCATATTTTTTGAAAAAACCTTCAACAAGGAAGCCGGTGTTCCGATGGCCGATTCCAAGAAAGCGGCTCGCAAGGTTGTGGAGATCATGACGGAAACCATGGCCTGGCATAACAGCGAGACTGTGTGAAACCAAAAAAAAACCGGCACCAGCCGGTTTTTTTTTGGTTTTCACACAGTATCAGGTTTTCTTGGATTTCTCCAACTCTATCTGCGCTACCGCCAGCAAGGCTATGGGTACCGAGTAGGATGAGCAGGAAACATAATCCAGGCCCGCGTCCATGCAGAAACGGATGTTATCCGGATTGGCTCCATGCTCCCCGCATAAACCGGTAATCAGGTCCGGACGGGTCATCTTTCCCCTTTCCACGGCCAAGGAAATAAGCTCCTTTACTCGCGGATCCAGATTTGAGAAGGGGTTTCCTTCCATCAGGTCATAGCGGGTATAGTCGGGCATGAAAGCCGTAAAATCGTCCCTGGATAAACCCAACGTCGTCTGTGTAAGGTCGTTGGTTCCAAAACTGAAGAAGCGTCCGTATCTCGCAATTTCCCCTGCGCCAAGTGCCGCTGCGGGCAACTCGATCATGGTACCCACCGTGTAGGGCATGACCTTGGCTTTTTGGTTCTTGCGGAATTCCTCTTCCACATCGACCAAGCCCTTGTAGGCGCTGCCCTCGATCTTCTTCCCGTAGACAATTAATTTCAACTCCGACGCATTCATCACAATGGGAATCATGATTTCCGGGTGGACGCTCACCTTTTCGGTCTGCAACTTGTACGCTGCTTCGAAAATGGCCTTGACCTGCATTTCATAGATTTCCGGGAATGATACCGCTATTCGACAGCCACGATGCCCCAGCATGGGGTTGAATTCAGCCAAGGCTTCCACCCGTGCGAGGACTTCGGATTTCAGCACCTTCTTTTTTCGCGACTTTTCAAGGTGCGCAAGGAAAGCTGCAAGTTCATCGTCATTGTGGGGAAGGAATTCGTGCAGGGGGGCGTCCAAGAGACGAATGGTAACTTCCTTGCCCGCCATTGCCTTGAAAATCCCGTAAAAATCATCCCTTTGGATAGGCCGTAACTTTTCCAGCGCCTTCGCGCGTTCTTCTACCGAATCGGAAAGGATCATCTCACGGAAAATATTGATCCGGTCCTTTCCGAAGAACATGTGTTCCGTACGGCAGAGGCCAATACCTTCGGCTCCAAAGGAGAGCGCCAAGGCCGAGTCGCGGGGGCTGTCAGCATTCGCACGCACATGGAAATGTTTGATGAACTTCTTGGTGAGGGAAATGAATTCCAACAAGCCTGAATTGGCCGGATCCGGCTCTATCAATTTGGCGGTTCCCTTGAAAACGCGGGATTCGCCATAATAAGGCACGTTCACCGTAATGAAATCGCCCTCAGCGAAGCTTAAAGCGTCAAGACTGGCTTTTTTTCCGCGAATTTTCATTTCGGGAATGACAAGGGACACCTTTCCATATTGGCGGGCGACGACCGATGCATGGGCGGAATACCCGCCTTCACAGGAAATGACCCCAGTTGCCACTTCGATGGCCTTTACATCCTCTGCAAAGGTAGAGGGCATGCACAAAATGAAACGGTGGTCCTCGCCTTTTTGGAGAGATACCTTATGTGCTTCGAGCAGGGAATCGGTAGTAAAATAAACCCGCCCAATCGCAGCTCCGGGAGCACCGGCGATACCACCTCCCCAGGAAGGCAGTCCTTTCGCGCTGGTCCCCTCAATTATGGGATGCAATATTTCGTTCAGACGACCAGGCTGGATGGCATTGATGGCCCAGGAGTCATCAACAATTTTTCGTTTGGTCAGATCCAGCAGGAGCTTGATATCTGCTTGGGTCGATTTGGCTTCGACCGAACGCTGTTCGATAAGCCAGAGTTTACCTTTTTCTACGGTAAAGCGGACCCGCCGGATTTCCTTAAGGCGGTCTTCCAGGGTCCAGGCTATCTTCTGCAAATCCTTTAGGTGCTGTTCCCCTATCTTGGAGATGTCCTGTCCGACCGCGCCGATTTCATTGAATTTTTCCCTGAAAAATTCGCCCTGCAACTTTTTTTCACCTGTAACCACATCCCTGGAGTGGAAGGCACCGGAACACGAATCCTTTCCGTAATTGCCATACACCATCGGCTGGATCATGAGAGCCGTATCGCCATCATTCTGATCGTCTATGGCCAACAGATGGGCCAATTCCTTAAAGGTCAATTCCAACTGTCCAAAAGCGGAATCAAAATAGCCGGCGGGCATCATGGGTGCGTATTCATCCATAAACGCCAATGCGGATTTGGATGGGTGATCCCCAGCCAATTCCTTTCCGACCATTTTTTGCTTTTCGATAGCGGCACGCATGTCCTTTTCGCGGTTTTCGAGTTCCGCTATGCGTTCCTGTATCCTAAGCAAGCCCTTTACCAGGAATAGCACCTCATGGGCAGCAAAAGTGGTGCCCACGTTCTTCGCAAAACCTTCAATCGTATCCCGCACGAGACCAAAATTATGCAGGGTCGGATAATTCGAGACGGCCAGATTTGAGGATATGACGATTTTCAACAACATCGGATTTTCGGCATCACCGTATTTTTTGCCTACCAGTGAGGAACATTTACCAAGAAGGGTCTGAAGGTCCTTTTTGATGTTCGCTTCCTGAAGCTTCGCAACAAGACGGGAGTCTAAAATAAATCCGGGCAGAATCGGGAAACCAAGTTCCGCGAACTCATTCGCCTGACGACCACGTATCCCAAGAAGCTCCGGAGCTACTTTTTGAGGAATGACGTCGATCTGACTAAAAAAATGCAGACGTTCATCCATGAAGAGCCTCCTGGATTAAAAAAGTTTGAGCACGGTGCTCACAGGCCCGTGCAAGAATGATTCGAACATATGGCTGGCACCCTGGATCAGATAACGTTGTAATTTGGCGACATCCTTGATTTCATCGCCCGAAACAGCAAATTGAATGGAACTACCGTGCTTGACCTTGCCCCATTTAAAAAGGGAGTTGATATTTACGATCCTCTCTCCATCATAGTAGATGTGGACTTCCAGGTTTGGATTCTTTTCCTTGTAACTTGCGATGATGCGTTTCCAGGCTTCCACATTCCCGTTATGAAAAAGTTCGTTCTGGACTATTACGGAATACATGGGTGTCATTCGGGCTCCACGCTGGGGAGCAGCGCTTGCCAACGGTGCGGCAGGGGCTTTAAGTGCCGTAGGCGCAGGTGCTGCCGCTGATTCGACCTTGGCTTCTACTGCTTTTTTTCCCTGCTTTGGCGCTTGAATTTTAGTATTTTTCGTAGCAGCCGGCTTCTTGCCTGACTCTTTTTCCCCTGCTCCTTTCGAGGATGCAGGAACTTCGCTTTTTTTAATTTTTTTGGTGGGAAACGAACCTTTATACAAGGTTTGGGGAATGGATGGCTGCAAGCCTTCCATCAATTGCAACACCAGATCGGCTGCGCTGGAACAGAGTGTATCGGTACCCTTATCGAGCCGGCCTGCATAGACAACGGCCAGTTCCCTTTTTCGCAAACTGCCAAAAGCCTCGAGTTGTTCCGCGTTTTTGGGATTCGCGACTATCAAGCCCACATCGGGGTGGTGATAGACGACGACAAGATCGACATTCTCCCATTTGGATACTTCGGCGGCTATGTCGTTCAGGTTTTCCTTGATGCCCCGCAGATTCCTGGAAACACAGGCATAACCGAACTTATCAACCAGTACCATGCGTACGATTGCTGTCAGATTATCACTTTTTAGATCCGCATCATCCATGCGTTCGAATAGGAGATCTCCCAGATTGGAACGTTCGGCCAAGGCTTCAAGCAGGGAAATGGATCCCTTGATATGCCTTACCGCGCTATTGAACCCGGATCGTGTTGAAAGGGTTTCGAACCTGTTCATCGTGCTAACCATGTCGTCCCTCCTAGAAAAAACGCCCCCATAGTGGGGGCGTCAGTCTTGTCTTTAGATGTATCAGATCTCCCTGATGCCGCTGTCGTCCTTGCCTTTCGGCTTACGACCACGCTTGGCCTTTTCGCCCTTGGCTTCCGCCACGACTTCGACCTTCTTGCGACCCCTTCGGGCCGTTACGGAATCTACAACCGCTTCCACCGGTTCTTCGGCTATCATATCCGGACCTTCATCGGTATTGAGCATATCGAGGTAGGCTTTTCCCGGGTCGGCCGTGGGACCGCCTTCGACCGGAACTTCGCTAAAGGACTGGTTGATGTCCTGCCGGACAGTGGAACGGCGGCGGCTGAACGAAGCGAAAGCCGCGTCCTGGAAGCCTTTGGAAACACCGTGCAAAAACTCGTTCAAAACGTTGGCCATGCCGTCCAAAGTTGCTTTCTTGCGCTTGATCGAAGTGATATCCACGTCAAGCAACAAGCCAGGCTGGATATGGTAGGGATTGATCATGTAATCGAAACGGAAGAATTCCTTTTCGAGGAATGCAAGTCGCTCTTCCATTACCCGGCGCTGGATGGGGTACTGGTAACCGTACATGGACTTCATTTTGTCGCGCATAAGGATAAGCTTGTGGCGGAGCTTGTCCTTTTCGTACACGTAGGTACGGTTCATGCGTTCGACTTCGGTTTCCGCGGGCTGAACGAAGCTGATTTCGTCCCAGACCTTCGCGATGTCTTCATAGAGTGGATCGCCGGATTTTTCCTTAAGGTTCTTGTGGATCTTCCTCTTGTACAGGCTGGCAAGATCCTTGAAATCCGTTACACGGGTAAGGAATTTCGAATCCTCGTAGATCATGTGGAGCACGTCCCACAGGTGCAGTACCTCGGTCTCGAAGCTCTTAACCTGAACATCGTAGGCCTTTCGTTCCTCGATTAGCTGTGCGTTATCGTAATAGCGCATCCGGATCTGGTAACGTTCGTCCGGAAGGATTGCGGTATCGGTGTCCTCGTATTCCCGGATCAGGAGTTCACGGGCATTCTTGAGGTTTTCGATGTACTGATAACCCATTTTCGACGTGTCGAGGATGGAGGTGATGGAATTGATGGCGGTATTGAAGCCACGATTACGGATATTTTCAATATCCACAATGTTCTTAAGGTTTTCACGTACATTCAGCTGGTCGAAGGAGGCGGGGTCAATTTCCGCGCGCAGGTCGCTTATGCGGTCCATCAGCTGCTTGGCTACCATTGAATAGCGTTTCGCCTTGGGATCGTCCAGCTTGTCGTCGGTATACGTCTCAACAGCGGCGAATTTCTTAAAAATTATTTCGCTGTCGGACATTTCCTCCATACCCTGGTCTATGCGCTCATCCTTGAAACGTTCCATTTCCTTATCGATCGTATCGATGATGTGCTTGGAAATGAGGTCCTTGATGAGATATTCGACGGTTGCCTGGTAGTGGAAGATCGGGCTTATAAGTTCCGAATCAAGTATGTTGACCGAAAGCTTGACGTCGCATACCGCTTTGGGCTTGGAGATATTATCCTTGAAAGCGCACTTGACTACCGAATACGCGTTTTCACCGCGGATAAAGGCACCTACATCCGTCTTCTGGCGAAGCAGGCTGTTGGTGACATTTTCCAGGTCGTTGATGCCGCGCTGGATATGGCCCTGTAAGTGACCATACATGTTGACAATAGATTTCTCAATTTCACCGGTATTGAACTTGTCGGCACCGCCTACCTGATCGAGAAGATCCGCAATCTCCTTGGGAGTATATCGGGCAAGGACTTTAGTTTCTTCCTTGTCGACATAGTTGCGTACCTTTTTGACCATTTCGTCTTCCGCCGTGACCATATAGCGGTTGAACATGTTCTGGTAGTTCTGGTTGAAGTAATTATACAACTTCTCTTTGACCCCGCCCATCACGTCGAGACGTTCCAGGACTTCCTTGGGAAGTTTGGAATCGAGGTGATGCAGGACTTTATTGGTTTCCTCTTCGAGGAGTTGATTTACTTCCTTCTGCTGGTCCCGGTATTCCTGCGCTAGAGAATTGCGGGAGCCTACGGCACTCGGTTTCTCAGGGTGAAATACATTAGGGCTCTTGGGCAGGTCGATGGATCCCATATCCTAACTCCTTCTTACGGTTATT
>Ga0172379_10002086_pt1 | contig 36867 bp, 20 predicted proteins | sample GrowelOW334metaG_FD_119756 | JGI IMG/M metagenome (GOLD analysis project Ga0172379, IMG submission 119756) | Groundwater microbial communities from an aquifer near a municipal landfill in Southern Ontario, Canada - Groundwater well OW334 metaG | ecosystem: Environmental > Aquatic > Deep... | reverse complement strand
GATCAATGTGAAGTTTAACGAAACTGGTGATATTGGAGGTAATATAACAATTAAAGAAGGGGAAACTACTCTTGTTAACAAAGCTTTTTCGGAAAATATTTCATCTGTTTCACCTTCATCTGTAAAAAAATTGCTGAAGATGCCGGATTGACTTGATTTATGAACTACATCCTCCTGTATTAATTAAATATAAATAAACAAATATTACAACATGAGATTTCAAATTATATATATACTATTCGTCGCGCATTTTTTTATTAACCCGTGTTTTAGTCAGGACAATGAACTACTCTCTGTTGTTGAGCGAAGCTTAGACAGGGCAACAAAACTTTCCATTGAAATGGCAAAATCATTGGAGAACGACACTTTGCTTCCTCGTTCTTACAAGAACAATAAACTCGTTACTTCTGACGCACATTGGTGGTGTAGTGGTTTTTTTCCGGGTGTTCTATGGTATCTGTATGAGCATAATCCTAACGATGAATTGAAGTGTTATGCTCAAAATTATACTGAAAGAATTAGAAAAGAGCAATTTACAACTGATAACCATGATGTGGGTTTTATGATTTATTGCAGTTTTGGTAATGGTTCGAGGTTATTGGGTTTAGAAGATTATAAAAAGGTGGTTTTACAAGCTTCTAAATCGCTATCAACACGTTATGATAAAAAAATAGGTATGATACGTTCCTGGGATTTTAATGAAAAGGACTGGCAATATCCTGTTATTATTGATAATATGATGAATCTGGAGATGCTGATGTGGGCATCCAAAGAATTTAATAATGCAGAATTTAGAAGGATAGCAATTAACCATGCGGATAAAACATTGAAAGAACATTTCCGACCTGATTATAGTTGTTGTCATTTAGTTGATTTTGATACAATTACAGGTAAGTCGAGAATTAAACAAACCGTACAGGGATATGCAGACGAGTCTTCCTGGGCAAGAGGACAAGGTTGGGCATTATACGGTTATACCATGATGTTCAGGGAAACCGGCATGATGAAATACCTGAAACATGCTGAGGGTATTGCTCACTTTATCCTTAATCATCCCAACTTGCCAAAAGATAAAATTCCATATTGGGATTTTAATGATCCGGGTATACCCAATATATGGAGAGATGCTTCAGCAGCAGCCGTTATAGCGTCAGCTTTAATTGAATTAAGTCAGTTAACTGGCGACAAAAAGCTTTCAAAAAAATGTATTGAAACAGCTATTGTACAGATTAAAACCTTATCATCATCTGAATATTTAGCAGAACCAGGTACGAATGGTAATTTTATTCTTAAACACAGTGTAGGTCATCTTCCTGCAAATTCGGAAATTGATGTTCCACTTACTTACGCAGATTACTATTACGTGGAAGCCTTGATGCGCTATAAAAAGTTGGCAGGTTCATTGTCAGTTAAGCATTAACTAATGAATATAGAATATTATAAGAATAAATATCAAATGAAGTTACATTTTAAATAAATTAATTTTAGTGTTTAATTAAAAATTTATGTATTATGAAAAACAAAAGCTACAAGTTAATTTTCATGTTTTTGTCATTCGCTTGTTTCGCGAATGCAGTTACTTATTACGTGAGACCTGATGGAAATGATGAAAATGACGGATTAAGCCCGCAAACAGCATTGTTAACTGTCAGAACAGCATTGGACAAGGCTATAGTAGATGATGATGTAATTAATATTTCCGGTACGGTGAATTTTCACAAAGATGTTGTATCCCTGAAATCAATTACAAAAAGCATAACCATTCAGGGAGATAATAAAATAACTGCTGTTGTGGTAGGTACTACAACAAATGGTCTCAGATCTATGGAAATTGGAACGGAGAGTTCTATGCCAAATGTTGTTATCGAAAACCTGACATTTAAAGATTTCAATGCTGCTGGTGTTACTGGTGGGGGTGTAATTGATTATACACAGGGGACCTTTACCTGTAGAAACGTGATATTTGAAAATAATACTGCAAGATGGGGGGGAGCCATTGAGATTCGTGTTCCGTATTTTACAGAAGTTGCAAATAAAGTGTTCATACAGGACTGTTACTTTAAAGGCAATAAAGCGTTAAAGATTGAATCAAATGAAGTAGCAAGAGGTGGTGCTATCTATGTTTATCCTTCTCCTACATTGTATCCAAATCCTCTTGAATTGACTATCGAAAGATGTACATTCGATTCAAATATTTCCGAGTACGACGGCTCAGCATTATATATCATGATGGGTACTTCGGAAGAAGTTAATAAGGTAATTGTTCAGAATTGCACTTTCGTCAATAATGTTAATAAAAATGGGGGCGTTCATCCAACACACAAAACTGCTAATCTGGCTGCAATCTATGTAAGAGGAATTGGTGAAGGTGCACACAATGGTGAAATTAAATTTATCAATAATACCATTGCATATAACTCAAATGAAAAAAACGGTGGTCATCCCGGTTTCCATAATGGAGGTTATCCTAATTTAACCATGATCAACAACCTTTTTTTTGAAAATACGCATGCCGGTGGAAACTATTCGTTTAGAACTACAGCAGATATGGTCGAAAGCCGAAATAACATTGCAGATGTTGTTTATTCTGTTGCAGAAGGTTTTAATAAAGCAGCAGGATCTTCAAGTAACATTGAAAATGCGACATCAGAACAATTAAAATTGGATGAATCCATTGCGGATAACGGAGGTGAAACCCCAACGCTTGCTCTTAACGCTGGTAGTATTGCTCTCAATTCCGGGTATATAACGGGTGCCCCGATGCTCGATCAAAGAGGATTTCCCCGCGAAGGAAATCCGGATGTAGGTGCATTTGAAGCAGGATTTTCAGCAGTAAAGAATGTAACTTACACCCAGGATTTAAGTTCTGTGTTGTCAGTTGATAGAAAAGGTCTTGTCTCAAAAGTATTTGGCAATATGCGTGTGTTTACAGTCGATGGTAAATGCATCAGAGAGGGTAAGGTGAATGAAGGTCAGTTTATTCCCCTGTCAGCGGGTTTGTATGTAATTCTTATTGATAACGCGAATCTTCAAATGACAGGTAAAGTAGTTTTATAAGATTAACTTTTGTATTATACTGGTGTCAGATTATTGTTTTATATAACATTGGTTAACACCAGTATAATGCTTTCCATTAATAAAGCATTTTTTTGATGATTTTTAGTAAACTCTATAATACTGAATAATATTTTCAGATGGGGGTATATGATTCGGATTTATATAATAAACAATTAAATTTAAAGAGTATGAAAACAAAAAATTACATGTTTTTAACCTTGTTATTGGTGTGGTCCTTTGCATTGCACGCGACAACATATTACGTGAGAGCGACAGGTGATGATTCGAATGATGGATTAGCACCGGAAACAGCTGTCTTAACTTTAAGACAAGCACTTGATAAAGCGGCTACGGATGGTGATGTGATTAATATATCCGGAACGGTGAATTTCCATAAAGCTGTTGTATCCATGAAAACAATTGTAAAAGATATCACTATACAGGGAGAAGATAAAGCTACCTCTGTTGTGGTTGGAACTGTAACAAATGGCTCTAGGTCTATGGAAATTGGTACCAGTACAACCTCACCAACAGTATTAATACAAAACCTCACATTTAAAGATTTTGATGCATCAGGAAGTAAACTCGGTAATGTATTTGATTTTACCAGGGGTACATTTACCTGTCGTAATGTGAATTTTGAAAATAATATTGCGCAATATGGCGGAGCAATAGAGATTCGTAATCCACATCTTGTTGCAGGTGCAAGTACAGTCTTAATTCAGGATTGTTATTTTAAAAATAACAGTGCATTAAAAACAGCAATAGATGCTACTGCAAGAGGAGGTGCAATATATATATATACTGCTGCAAGTACGGTGAATAATCCTTTAAATTTAACGATTGACAGATGTACCTTTGATGCTAATTATTCCGAAACAGATGGCTCTGCTCTTTTCTTCATGATAAGTGCATCAGACTATCAGAAGCAGGTGTTGGTTCAGAATTGTACCTTTGCAAACAATGCAAATAAGAATGGTGGTTTGAATGCAGATCAGAATGCAGGTTTTGGTGCAATTTTAGTTCGGAATACTGGTACTGGAACTTTCAATAGTGAGGTTAAATTTATTAATAACACAATTGCATTTAATCAAAATGAGCGTAGCGGTTTTCCTCCCGGTATCCATAATAACGGTTACCCAAATCTAACAGTAATAAATAATATTTTTTATGGAAATACCCATCCAGGTGGAACACTGTCGTTTAGAACTACTGTTAAATTAGTTGAAAGTCGGAATAACCTGGCAGATATAGTTTATTCTGGCGGTGGTCTAAATTTAGCCACAGCATTTTCTGGTAACACGGAGAATATTAGCGGAACTGATTTAAAGTTGGCTACTTCTTTAGCAAATAATGGTGGTGAAACTACTACATTAAGTATTGCCACCGGTAGTATAGCGCATGATGCAGGATATGTGACCGGAGCACCTGAAATAGATCAACGTGGTTCATCCCGTATCGGAAATCCTGACATTGGTGCATACGAATTAGGAGGTACATTCTCAACTGTAAATGATATACATAATAATCCCGAATATAAATCTAATTTCTTCTTAGTAAAAGAAGGTCTGATTTCAAATGTGGATGGTACAGTGCAGATTTATACAATCGAGGGTAAATGTGTGAAAAGTGGGTTAGTGAAAGAAGGACAGTTGATTAACTTGCGTTCGGGAATCTATGTTATTCATCTGATTACTGTAAATTCAAAATTAGTACAAAAGGTTCTATTGTAAGTCAATAAAACTCCAATAAAAGCTCTATCCGGAATAGGTCTGTTGATATGTTCCGGATAGAAGTAGTAATCCTGCCAGAGAGTATATAGCTTTCATTGTAAACATCGATATCGACGAAATCCGTGGTGGTTATCCCGTGTGGTTTTTGTCAAATTAGCACTAGAAACAAATAATCACAAAGTTTAAATAATCCTGACCCACAAGGACATGATTAGCTTTTGTTGTGTAGTCTTATGTGGACGAAGTGAACAAAAATAATCACCTGAAAAATAATGCTTTTAAAATTATATATGCTTAGTAAAATAAAAACATTTGCCCTATTGTTCGTGTTTGCAGGGAGTTTACTTTATTCTTTCGGACAATTACCTAATGTGCCGTTGGATGGAGATGTTATTATACCATTCAAAATAAAAAATATAAACATTAATTTTAGCGATATTCGTTCGGATCATCCCAGACTATTTTTTAATGCAGATACATGGGAGTCAGTTAAATCTCGTGCCTTATCTGTCACGATGAAAAAGGAATATGATCTCATTAAAGACTTAGCCAATAAAAATATCGCCTACCAATCAGATTGGGACTCTACTCAAATCAACTGGCCCGCGAAAAGACCGGGATATAGCATAGATGCTGGCAATTGGGGGTACAACGTGATGGCAGCAGCCTTTGTTTACCGGATTTCTCCTACCCCGGAATTGTTGACCCGCATCAAGGAAATGTTGTTTGCTTCGCTGGATTATTATCAAGCTTGTTATGATGCAGGTCGGGCTGTTAACTGGTATGTATATACCCGGATTGGCTGGCTGGCTGCTGTCGACTGGGTGTGGAATGATTTGACAGCAGAAGAAAGACAGTCGCTTGGCACAGGTATATTCCGCCATGTTGATGATATTTTTTCCACCAGGTATATTATTGGCCGAAATGCCGATGGTATAACCAGTTCAACCGGGCAAAACGGGTATTACGGTGAAGGTAATATCGCCTTATATGCTGGACTGGTGTTTTATAACGAAGGGATTGAGAATCAGAAAGCATTACAGTATCTTGAACGGGGTAAGACAGAATATGAAAAGATTTTCTCATTTCGTAAATTAGTAGCGAGTGTGAATGGTGGACTTGTTTCCCCGACATTGGCTTATTCCATCATTGATTATCCCATCGCGGAATGGAACTTTTTTCATTGCTGGGAAGCTGCAACGGGTTTAAGCGTTGCCAATACAATTGGAAGTTATGTGTCCTTATTCCCCAATTATGTTTTCTGGAACGTGTTGCCGGCTACGGCCAATAAAATCCCGAGAGAATGGGGTATCGGCGATGTCGACCACATGACCAATGAGTTGAAAATTGAGGGGAAATTATATGCTAATCTTTCTCATGTGATGCATTTTTATAAAGGAACAAACCCCGAGCATGCAGCACTCGCCGCTTATCTTCGTAAATTATTTGGTGGAGGATATTTTAGGGATTATGAATATGCTAAAGGATCTAGTTCTAATTACCCTAAATGGTTTTCCAACTTTCCCATTTATCCATTTTTATTAACCAACGTGGATGAAGACACGGCAGGCGTTTTGCCTCCCCAGTCGACTGCTATGTATTTTGATACGCACGGTCAGGTAATGATGCGATCGGGAGATGGCCCCAATGATACCTATGCACTATTTACTTGTGGTGGTATTGTTAAGCAACACCGTCAGTATGACGATAACCATTTTATCATATTCAGAAAAGGTTACATGGCACTTGATGCCGGCACCCGACATGGAAACGCGGCAAATTTGCAGAATTACTACGCGCAAACAGTCGCACACAACAGCATTCTGATCAACATGCCTGGGGAAAGCGCACCACAACACTGGAATGGCACGGTTTACAGTATTGATGGCGGACAGTATCAGGTTGCCAACGGACAGGTTGTAGCTTATGAAACCTCCAAATATTTTACCTATGTGGCTGGCGATGCAACCACTTCATACCGTTCGACCAAGTGTAAAGAAGCTGTCCGGCAATTTGTTTTTATTCCACCCTATCATTTTATCGTTTATGACCGGGTTGAGTCGAATAGTGCATCCTATCCGAAACGCTGGTTATTACATCATGTGGATGAACCCATCCTGAGTGACAGAACATGGTCGACTACCCACGAAGATGGAAAGATCTTTTGTAAGACCTTGTTACCCGTGGATGCAACGTTTAATAAGATCGGCGGCCCGGGTAAGTACTTCTGGGCAGATGGTAAGAACTGGCCTATCGATGCACCGCGGGAACCGATAGCGGTGGAAAGAGATCTTGCCGAAAGTACCTTGTCATATCCTACCTCCACGATGGGTCGCTGGCGGATGGAGGTGTCGCCTGGTGCTGCACGAACCAAAGATGCTTTCCTGCATGTGATTCAGATGTGCGATAAAGTCATTACCACGATGGATAATGCAATCCTCGAGAGCGATGGCTCAGTGACAATACAGTCGGGTAGCCGCACGATCAATGTGAAGTTTAACGAAACTGGTGATATTGGAGGTAATATAACAATTAAAGAAGGGGAAACAATCCTTGTAAGTAAACCACTTGCTAACTATATCCAGGAAAAACAACCGCAGACTTATTACGTGAGGTCAAATGGTAATGATGATAATAGTGGGACATCAGAACAACAAGCAGTTAAAACAGTGTCAAAAGCCATTGAAATCGCAATAAATAATGGTGATGTCATCGATATATCAGGGACTGTAGACTTCTTCAGGGAAGTCCCTGCTATGAAAACGATTAATAATAGTCTGACCATCAGGGGAGATGATAAGAATACTGCCGTCATAGTAGGAACCCAAACAGGAGGATTGAGACCTATGGAAATTGGAAGTTCAACCAAGGCTCCATTAGTATCCATTGAAAACCTTACATTTAAGAACTTTCATTCTGCAACAACGACAGGTTCTCAGCCTCAGGGTGGAGTCATCGATTTTATTCAGGGAAGTTTAATGTGCAAGCGTGTTATATTTGAGAATAATACAGCATATCAGGGTGGAGCTTTGAGTATTCGTACCCAGGAATACCCAAATTCCAACACAGTTTTAATTCAGGATTGTTATTTTAAAAACAACAGCGCGTTGAAAACAACAACTCATCAATATGCAAGAGGGGGAGCTGTATTTGTATATTCATATTCACGAACATCTTCAAATTTATTTCAATTGACAATTGATAAATGTACCTTTGACTCAAATGCAGCAGAGCATCAAGGATCAGCGCTTTATATCCTGATGGGAACATCTTCGAATAATGACAGAGTGATAGTGAAGAATTGTACGTTTGTTAATAATAAAAATAATAATGGCGGATTAAATTTGACCTATCCGGAAACTGATCATGGGGCAATTTATATTCAGCCAACTGGTACAGGCACCCAAAATGCTGAAGTCAGTTTTATTAACAATACAATTGCTTATAATCAATCAGAAAAAGGATCTGGTTACACGGGAGGATTACATAATACGTATCAGAAATTAAGGCTGATAAATAATATACTTTATAATAATACAAATTCTGAACAGAAAACTTCATTTAGAACAACTGTAAATATTATAGAAAGTCGTAATAATATTGTCGATACTTTAACTGAGTCATTGGAAGAGTTGAACAAAGCAACAGTATTCTCAAACAATCAGGACAATGTAACAGGTGAACAATTAAAACTTGCAACTAATTTGATGGACAACGGAGGAGCAACACCAACTTTGAGTATTGGCGTGAACAGTATTGCCATCAACGCCGGATATACTACGAATGTTCCGCTTACGGATCAACGTGGTGTAGCACGTGTTGGCATCCCGGATGTCGGAGCTTATGAATATAACAATTTGCTCTCAACTAAAGAAAATAATCAAAGTTATCAGGAATTCAGATTGCTGTTTGCAGTTACAAGTGACGGTTTGATTTCGAGAGTTGATGGTTTACTGCAAGTGTTTAGTGTTGATGGGAGAATATTGAAAAGCGAATCTGTTGTTAAGAATCAGTTGGTCATGATTCCTCAGGGCATTTATATTATGCATGTTTTAACTGCAAATACAAAATTAGTTCAAAAAGTCATTGTAAATTAATAATTAAAAACTTAGAATAAGATTTCTAATATATGAATAGACTAAACAATCAACAACCAATCGACCATAGTCTCCGGCAATTTATCAAAGATTTGGGATATATTACAGGTGGGACAACTTTGCTTGCAGGCATGCCGTGGTTGCAATCTTTCACGCCGGCTAAAGCACAGGAAATAAAGAATGAAAAAGCAAGGATAGCATTGATTGGTACCGGCTCAAGGGGACAATATCACATTCACAATTTGTTACTGATTCCACATGCGAAGATTGTAGCCTTATGTGATAATTATCCGCCCAATTTAAAAGCAGCATCAGATCTTTGTCCTGATGCAAAAACCTATACCAATTACAAAAAGATGCTTGAATCCAGCGAGATTGACGGGGTTATCATATCCACCCCGTTAAACTGGCATGCTCCCATGGTATTGGATGCATTGGCAGCCGGAAAGCATGCTTTCTGTGAAAAGGCGATGGCACTAAGCATGGAAGAGTGCAAGGCCATCTATGATGCGTACCAGAAGACAGATAAGGTGCTTTATTTCTGTATGCAGAGGATGTTCGATGAAAAATATGTCAAGGGGATGCAAATGATTCATTCGGGATTGATAGGGGATGTGGTAGGCGCCCGTTGTCACTGGTTCCGCAATCATGATTGGCGTCGTCCGGTTCCTTCGGCGGAACTGGAAAGAAAAATTAACTGGCGTTTATACAAGGAATCATCCGGTGGACTGATGACTGAATTGGGAAGTCACCAGTTGGAGGTCTGCAATTGGGCAACCGGGCTTATTCCGGAATCGGCAATGGGTATGGGTGACATCGTATACTGGAAAGACGGACGAGAAGTGAACGACAGTGTTAACTTGGTGTACCATTACAGCAATGGGGTGAAAATCAACTACGAATCACTTATCTCCAATAAGTTCAATGGCATGGAAGACCAGATCCTTGGGAACAAGGGTGTCATGAATCTGGCCACAGGAGTCTATTACCTTGAAAACGAGAAAGTGTCTGATTCTGGAATTGAACAATTGCTGACTCAAATCAACAGTAAGGTTTTTTCTTCTATACCTGCCGCAGGAGCCAGTTGGCGTCCGGAAACCAGGGTTGAGTATAAGCCACATTACGTGTTGCAGGGAGAGATGCACGTCAATAGAGGATTATCAATGATTGGTGTTGAAAAGGACGGTTCAGAAGACATTCTATCAGCTTTTTGCCAGGGTTGCATAACGGGAGAGAAAGGAGAGAATATAGTTGAAGAAGCTTATAGCGCAACGATGTTGTGCTTGTTGGGTAACCAGGCAATATCAGAACAACGAAAGGTGGATTTCCCGGAAGAGTATAAATTACCGCACATGAAATTTTAAGTAAAACCCGTCGATCTGCTGGTAACTTCGGGCTGCGCTAAGTAGTAGAGCCGGGATACATTGCCAGAATATTGGCACATTATATAGATATGAAGGATTTAGTTATAACTGCAAAAAAGTTAAAAAGGGAATTTTTTTATTTAGCAGGAAGTTTTATTTTTTCTTTCCTGTTGAACGTGTTTGCTGTCATTTTATATAAGACAGCATGGTTTGAGGTGTTTTCACAGATAGGATACGTGGTTGTGATAACGCTGGTATTGTACATCATTGCCACGTTTGTGAGAGTACTGTTATGGTTGGTACTGAAGTTGTTAAAAAAACAAAAATAAATATATTACAGTTTATGAAAAATAGGATTATTGTATTGGTAGTTGCAGCGTTGTGTTATTTCAATTTATATGCTCAACAACAGGTAAAAATAGGTATTATCGGTCTGGATACCTCTCATTCAACGGCATTCACTAAATTCTTGAATGGAGGAGAAGCGAAGGAGTATGCCGGATTTAAAATTGTTGCAGCCTATCCATATGGTTCAAAGACAATAAAATCGAGTTACGAACGGATTCCGAAATACATTGAAGAAGTGAAAAAATACGGTGTAGAGATAGTTCCCAACATAAATGATTTATTAAGTAAAGTTGATTTTGTTTTACTTGAGACCAACGACGGGAATTTGCATTTGGAACAGGCTGCTGCAATTTTTAAAGCCGGTAAAATTGCGTTTGTTGATAAACCACTTGGGGCAAACTTAGCTCAGGCCATAGCCATTGTTGAACTTTCCAAACAATATAAAGTTCCTTTTTTTACTTCCTCTGCTTTGCGTTTTTCATCTCAGAATATGAAATTAAGGAAAGGGGAATCAGGTAAGGTTTTATGTGTAGATTATACCTCACCAGCTGTTAAGGAACCAAGTCACGCTGATTTTTCGTGGTATGGTATTCATGGCGTTGAAGCCCTGTTTACAATCATGGGAAAGGACTGTAAGTTTGTAAGCCGGATGCAGTCTGATACGGAAGATGTTGTTGTTGGGAAATGGGATGATGGACGAACAGGGAGTTTCAGGGGTAGAAAGGCGGGTCCCAATATGTATTCTTATGGCGGTGTAGCATATACCGACAAAGGGGTCATGCCGGTTGGTGGTTACGAAGGTTATATGGATCTGTTAAATGAAATTCTGACTTTTTTCAGAACAGGTGTTGTCCCTGTATCTCCGGAGGAAACCCTGGAAATCTTCACATTCATGGAAGCCTCGAATGAAAGTGCGAGAAAAGGAGGAAAGATAATATCCATGGAAGAAACCTATAAAAAGGGGGAAAAAGAAGCAAAAAAGCTGTTGAAAAAACTAAACAGGTGATGTTTGATTGTGTCTAAAGCGAACCGATTAAAATGAACAATTCATTTCAATATTTCGATTCATCGATGATGTCACATGGTTCTCTGGAGAATATTATGGGAACACGCTTTGATATTGTCACTGTGGGAAAAGCCAGGTTGTTGTCTGAATCAGTCTGGAATAAGGTTGTAGCGGAATTAAAACGGCTGGATAACATGCTGAATCGTTTTGATGCTGAATCCGAGATTTCTAAGATTAACACCGCGGCATATCAACAAGCAATAAAGTTGAGTTCAGAATTATATGATATAATAAATGAATGCAATCAGTATCATGAATTGACTGATGGACTTTTTGATATTACCCGGAATAACTTTACCGGGGTTGAGTTGAACAAAGCCGAAGGTACAATTTCATATTTAACTCCCGATTTGAATCTGGATTTAGGGGCTTATGCCAAAGGTTATGCTTTACGAAAGGTAAATGCAATTTTAAAGGATGCGGAAGTTGATCAGGCGTTCGTGGATTTTGGCAATAGTTCAATACTGGTTATAGGACATCACCCTTACGGAGATTCATGGAAAGTCAGTATTGAAAATCCTTATAGAACCGGGGAAATTCTGGATGAAATAGAGTTGAAGGATACTTCTTTGTCTACATCAGGCAATGTCCCCTCTCATTCAAATCACATTGTTCGTCCTGATTCGGGAATGTATAATGACGAATGTAAACTGGCGTGCGTATCAACCGATGACCCGGTGGCGGCTGAAGTTCTGTCCACTACACTTATGATTGCGACAGCTGAAGAAAAAGTAAAAATACTGGAACGGTTTGAGGTGAAAGATGTCAGGATATTTCAGTCACTGGACATGCCATTAAATCAAACAAAAAACAAATCATCTGTTTATGGGAATCATTAAAAGTCAATTCGCACAAAAGCGTACCCGTTTTTATTCAATGTTGATTCTGTCTACCTTGTTTTTCATTTTCGGATTGGTTTCCTGGGTTAATACAATATTAATCCCGTATTTCAAACTCACCTGTGAACTCACGATCGTACAATCCTATCTGGTAACATTTGCTTTTTTTATTGCTTATCTGGTTATGGCAATCCCTTCTTCTTTCTTATTGAATAAAGTGGGATATAAACGGGGCATAATGTATGGTCTCTGGTTTATGGGGCTTGGAGCGTTATTATTTGTCCCCGCGGCTTACTGGCGTACCTACGAGATATTTCTTGCAGGTTTGTTCATGCTGGGGATTGGGCTTGCTATTCTTCAATCTGCGGCGAATCCTTATGTAACGATCATCGGTCCGCATGAAAGCGCGGCTAAACGGTTGAGTATCGTGGGTACCGGCAACAAACTGGCAGGCATCATAGCCAATCTGGTTTTTGTTGCTGTTGTTATTAAGGAATCGGACAAGGTGCTGATGCAGCAAATCAAGGACGGTGTGTTTTCGGGTGCAGAACATGAGACTGCATTGGACACATTGATTCGCGGGGTGATGACTCCGTATTTAATATTGGGTATTTTCCTTTTTATCTTCGGTATTGTTGTCCGTTATTCGATGCTGCCTGAACTGGATGCCAGGGATGTTAACAAAAGTATATCTGGCAAGGTTGATACACGTACTTCGATATTTCAGTATCCCTGGTTAATTCTGGGAGCCCTGGCAATTTTTTTTCATGTTGGTTCCCAGATGATATCTTTGGCCACGATTATTGATTACGCGGGAACGATGGGTCTGGCGTTGGAAGGCAATGCCAAGAACTTTCCTTCCTTCACGATGTTCTTTACCTTCCTGGGTTATTTGTCAGGAATTGTCCTCATCCCAAAGTATCTGAATCAAAAGAATGCTCTACTGATATGTTCTTTATTGGGCTTACTGTTCTCGTTTCTTACCATCTTCACGACAGGTAAGGTTAATATCCTTGGTTTGGAAACCGATATTTCCATATGGTTCCTGGTTTTGATGGGATATTCAAATGCGTTAATATATACAGGCATTTGGCCGTTGGCAATCCGCGATTTGGGTAGATTTACTAATCTTGGTTCCTCTTTTCTGGTAATGGGATTATGCGGTAGTGCAATATTACCTTTAATTTTTAGCTATGTGGTTGATCTTAACAGTTCTCATCCATTGTTTGATGCTTATAAAGTAGCATATTGGGTATTAGTCCCATGTTTTCTGTATCTGATTTTCTTTGCCACGGTTGGACATAAGATTGAATACTGGGGGAAAACGAAGACAGTGGTTAGCGAATAGCGAATAACGAATAATGAATAGCGAATTATATATCCTGCTTCCAGAAACTCCCCCTTTTGGGGGATTTAGGGGGCTGAAAATTAGTTAGATGAAAACAATTATCATAAAAAACGGACGAGTACTTACCCCTTTCAGAGATATAGGGGTTGGCTCAGTTGTAATACAGGACGGTATCATTATCGCTGTAAAGACCGGTGATGTGAATATTGAAGGCGCTGAAGTAATCGATGCGGGTGGCAATTATGTTTCCCCGGGATTTATTGATTTACACACGCATGGGGCAGGCAACCACGATTTTATGGATGCCACCATGGAAGCTTATCTGGGTGCGGCGGAAATGCATGCCAAACATGGGACAACCTATCTGTTGCCAACTACCCTGACCAGTACCAATGAAGGTCTTTACGATACCTTTGACCTTTTCAGAAAGGTGCAGAAAGAAAATAAGAAAGGTGCCATATTGGGTGGACTTCACTTAGAAGGACCTTATTTTGCTTTTAACCAGAAAGGAGCACAGGACCCTCGTTATTTGCGTAATCCTGATCCGAAGGAATACATGGAGATTTTAGAAAAAGGTGGCGATATCATTAAACGATGGAGTTTGGCTCCGGAGCTGCCAGGTGCACTGGAATTTGCTTCAGAATTAAAAAAGCGAGGCATCATGCTTTCGATGGCTCATACCGATGCAACGTTCGAGGAAGCTATGGAGGCTTATGAATACGGTTTCCGCCATATCACGCATTTCTACTCCTGTACGGCCAGTATTACCCGTCGCAATGCATTTCGATATGCAGGTGTTGTAGAGGCTGGCTATTATAATGATGGTATTGTACTGGAAGTTATTTCGGATGGGATCCACGTCCCTCAGTCACTACTGAAGTTGCTTTATAAGATTAAAGGTCCGAACCGGCTAATGCTGTGTACAGATTGTATGCGTGCAGCAGGTATGGGCGATGGAGATAGTATCCTGGGTAGTCTGAAGGACGGTCAACGGGTATTAGTTGAAGACGGGGTAGCCAAATTGCCGGATCGAACTGCTTTTGCAGGAAGTGTGGCTACTGGTGATCGTTGCGTGCGTACGATGCGTGATTTGGTCGAGATCCCATTGGCTGAAGCCGTTGGCATGATGACAGAATCACCTGCCCGGGTTTTGGGTATCGATGAATGGAAAGGGTCAATACAAGCAGGAAAGGATGCCGATATTGTGATATTTGATGAAGATGTGCAGGTGAAGAAAGTTCTGATAGGAGGAAAACTGATTGTTGATAATGAAAGAGTAAATTAAACAGGCATGATTGACAGAATTTACAGGTTGATGTAATCTTTTTTATAAAATAATTCTGTTAATCCTGTCCAACATAAAAACTAACAATAAAAACAGATGATAAAAGCATTTAAATCAGATAAGCTAAAGATAAAGATATTCAAGACCCGCGAAGAAATGGGATTTGAAGCGGCAAAGGAAGCTGCCCGGTTGATAAGAACCATGCTGAAGGAAAAAGACTATTTGAATATCATTTTCGCGGCAGCGCCTTCTCAAAATGATTTCTTATCTTCATTAATCAAGGAAGAGGATATTGAATGGAATCGTATTCGTGCCTTTCACATGGACGAATATATTGGCCTGTCGAAAGATGCTCCCCAGGGATTCGGTAATTTTTTGAAAGCAGCCATATTCGATAAGGTAGTTTTTAAGGAAGTTAATTATCTGTATGATGAGCATTTGAACGCGGAAGCAAATTGTGCCCGTTACGAGTCACTATTGGAGAAGTATCCTGCTGATCTTGTTTTCATGGGCATTGGGGAAAACGGGCATATCGCTTTTAACGACCCTCATGTGGCACGTTTTGATGATCATGAAAAAGTAAAAGTGGTTGATCTGGATTTAATTTGCCGTACCCAGCAGGTGAATGACGGGTGTTTCCAAAAGTTGGAAGATGTTCCCACGCATGCCACTACCCTGACAATCCCCGCGTTGATGCGTGGGAAGAAGATGTTTTGTATGGTTCCGACCGAGAGAAAGGATATAGCAGTTAAACTGACCGTGGAAGGGAGTATTAATGAAAGTTGTCCTGCTTCTGTTTTGAGACAACACCCGGATGCAACTTTGTTTTTAGACAGGGATAGTGCGGCATTGTTGAATGTGAAGGTTTAAGTATATATTTTAAAAAAATATTGTTATGAAAAAATTAGTTTTAATATTCTTATTTAGTATTCCAGCTTTCATGTTAACAAATGCTCAAGTTGCTACGCTTTGGACTAATGCAAAAGATTTGCGCATTGAAGGCATGGGCTGGTCAGAAGGTATCAGGGATTATACGCGTCTTCCTGAAAGATTTTCTTCGAATGTGATTTCTTCGGTTTGGGATTTGAGTGCTCTTTCATCTGGAATTGTTGTCCGTTTTAACGTGAAGAATACTACTTTTATATCAGCTAAATGGACGCTTCGTATAGGTAGAACAAACAGATCAATGGTAAATATGAGCGATGCGGGGATAAGTGGCGTGGACTTATACGTGAAAAAAGATGGTAAATGGACCTGGATGGGGGTAGGTCTTCCCAAGGGAACAGGTGTATCACAGGAAGAAAAAATCGTGACAGGACTTAAAACTTCGGAAGACTACGAGTTAATGCTCTGCTTGCCCCTATACAATGGAGTTTCAGAGCTTCATATTGGAACTAATACAGCGGCAACTATTTCAGCTGCAACCGTTTACAGCAAAAAACCATTGGTATTCTATGGAACGTCTATCTTGCAAGGCGCCTGTTCTTCACGTCCGGGAATGTTATTTTCATCTATGCTGGGTAGACATTTTGACGCCCCGGTCATCAACCTCGGATTTTCTGGTGAAGGTAAGATGGAGGAGGTTTTTGGTAGTATTATGGGTGAAATAGATGCCTCTGCTTACTTTCTCGATTGTTTACAGAATATGTCAGCCCTTGGAGAAGAAGAGGTAAGAAAAAGAACACTTGCACTTGTCAGAAAATTAAAGAGTTTAAAGGCGGGTACTCCCATTGTTTTGGTAGAGAATGCCCCCAAATGGACTCATTACTATTACAGTAATGATGTGAATACTTCCTATTATTTGCGAAGAGGATTGAAAAATGCTTATAATGAACTTATACAGGAATTTGGAGATATACACTATGTTGAAGCTGATAATATGTTCCCTAATTCGGAGTTTACTGTTGATAATACACATCCCAATGATTTAGGCATGTATTTCTATTTTGAAGGATTGAAAAATGTGATTGAGCAGTTCTCGTTAGTTAATTCGCAACAAGCCATTCAACATGATGAACAAAATATTATTGTTCAAGATAGATCTAAATTAAAAATTCTGATGCCGGGCGTGGTCGAGATTTTTAATCTGCAAGGAGTTTGTATATCCTATCAGAAAGACAAGACAAACATTGATCTGTCTAAGCACAAAGGGAGTGTGTTTGTGGTACAGCTCACTGCTCAGGACGGAAAACAAACCGTGAAGAAAATATTATTATAATTCAAATCTCCCGTGTATAATAACTCGCTGGAGTTCAATAAAAATAGCAAACATGAAGAGAAGTCTTGTTTTGGTCTTGATTATTATATGTGCAATACCAGGTATTTTGTCGACAGATTTGATCACCGATTATAAAGTGATTCCTTTGCCGGATGAAATACACATGAACGAAGGTAAGGCATTTGTGTTGTACAAGAAGATAAACATTTGTTTTATAAAAGAAAATAAAGCGATGAGTAACAATGCCCTTTTGCTGTCATCTTATCTTGAAACAGCCACCGGCATTTCGGCAAGTTTGAATAAATCAATCAATTCAGGGAAATATATAGCATTAAGGTTGGATGCAAGCCTTCCTCATGCGGAAGGTTACAGGATTAAGGTTAATAAGGATAGTGTTGTGATTATTGCCGGGACTGAAGCAGGCGTATTTTACGGTATACAGACTTTGAGAAAATCAATTTCTCAAAAGCCGGGAAAGAAAGTCCTGCTTCCCCCGGCAGAGATAACAGATTTTCCCCGTTTCTCATACAGGGGGGTGATGCTTGACGTGGCACGTCATTTCACTTCGGTAGGAAACATGAAAATTTTTATCGATATGATGGCCATGCACAACCTGAATCACCTGCATTGGCATTTGACTGATGATCAGGGCTGGCGCATCGAGATAAAAAAACATCCTAAGTTAACCCAAATCGGCTCAAAACGCTCTGAAACAGTGATTGGAAAAAATTCCGGGAAATATGATGGCACTCCTTATGGAGGGTATTATACCCAGGAAGAAATAAAGGAAATTATAGGGTATGCCAAAGACCGTTACATCACCATTATCCCGGAGATTGACCTTCCCGGACACATGCTTGGTGTACTGGCCGCCTATCCTGAGTTAGGCTGCACGGGTGGTCCGTACGAAGTGTGGACCAAGTGGGGTATTGCAGATGATGTGTTGTGCGCGGGTAATGACGCGAATTTATCGCTTATCGAGGATATCCTGACAGAGGTTGCTACACTGTTCCCGGCGGAATATGTGCACATAGGTGGTGATGAATGCCGTAAAACCAGGTGGAAAGCCTGCTCGAAATGCCAGGCAAAAATACAATCCCTTGGATTGGTTTCGGATGATCACGTGACCGCCGAGGAGAAATTGCAAAGTTACGTGATAAAATATGCTGGGAAAATACTGCACGCTCAGGGCAAGAAATTACTGGGATGGGAGGAGATTTTAGAAGGGGGTTTGTCAGCTACAGCCACGATCATGTCGTGGAGAGGAAAGAACAAGGAGATAGAAGCAGTGAAGAATGGCAATAAGGTAATCATGACCTCAAAAACACATTTATATTTCGATTATTACCAGTCGAAACAAGTCGAGAAGGAACCTTTTGCAATCGGGGGATATGTTCCCCTTGAGAATGTTTATGCCTATAATCCTGTCCCTGATATTTTAAGCGAAGAAGAGCAAAAACGCATCATAGGAGTACAGGCAAATGTATGGACCGAATACATGCCCGTTTTTAGTCATGTTCAATACATGGTTTTACCTCGTTTGGCCGCTTTATGCGAGGTACAGTGGATGCGGCAGGATAAACGACAGTACGAAGATTTTTTAAAGAGAATTCGCGGGTTAACGGGTTTGTATAATCAATGTGGGTACAATTACCGGAACATAGAATTTTGAGAGATGTTAAGGACGACTATGTATGAAAAAGGATGAAGAAATTAAGGTGTAAATAAATTTAATAGATTATGAGTCATATGATTAGAATAATGGTCTTTTTGAACTTGTTTTTTTTTGTAATTATCAGTGTTCTATCTCAACATTATTATGAATCGGAAATTGTTTTTCTTAAAGATGAGCACTGGTGGGGTGCTTTGGTTGCAAAAGGAAACCAAATGCCTTTTATAGGATCAATTGATGAAATTGATTTATCAAAAGTGAATTTATCTAATCAAAGTGTGCCACTATTGGTTTCAAATAAAGGAAGATATATTTGGAGTGAAGAAGCATTCAAATTTAAAATCGAAGAGAACGTTATTCAAATTCAATCAACACATGAAGAAGTAGTGGTAAAGCAAGCAGGCACGACACTAAGGGATGCATATCTTCATGCTTGTCAGAACTATTTTCCCCCTTCGGGTGTGATTCCCGATTCTTTGATGTTCTCTATGCCCCAGTATAATACCTGGATCGAATTAATGTACAATCAAAATCAGAAGGATATTCTAAAATATGCCGAAGATATAATCAAGCATGGTTTTCCCCCGGGTGTTTTAATGATTGATGATAACTGGCAAAAATATTACGGAAATTTAGAATTTAAACCAGAGAAATTCTCCGATCCCAAGGGAATGATTCGTAAACTTCATGAATCAGGTTTTAAAGTGATGTTATGGATTTGTCCCTTCGTCAGCGCCGATAGTCCGGAATATCGTGATTTAGCTGAAAAAGGATATTTGATTAAACAAAAAGGAAATCAAGAACCTGCCATGATTCGTTGGTGGAATGGGTATAGTGCCTGTTTTGATTTTACGAATCCTGATGCAGAAAAACATTTTGTTTCAATGCTGAATGAAACATGTGAAAAATTTGGTGTAGATGGCTATAAACTGGATGCCGGCGATATAATATATTATGATGTAAGTAAAATTGAAAGTTTTAAGCAGGATGCAACATCTGCAGACCACTCAATGGCTTGGTCGCGAATAGGTTTACATTTTCCATTCAATGAGTACAGGGCAACCTGGAAAATGGGAAATCAGGCATTAGTGCAACGTTTGTGTGATAAAGATTACTCTTGGGAAGCTATAAACTTATTAATCCCGGATATGCTATCTGCCGGATTAATGGGGTATGCTTATACATGCCCTGATATGATTGGAGGTGGATCGTTTACAGATTTTATAGGAATCGACTCAGATGCTTTTGATCAAAAATTGATTGTACGATCTACCCAAACTCATGCTTTGATGCCGATGATGCAATTTTCGGTTGCACCCTGGCGTATTTTGAATGAGGAGAATCTGGAGATTTGCCGTCAGATGGCTCATTTACACGTAAGTGTAGGGAAATATATTCTTGATTACGCGCGTAATGCATCAAAAACAGGAGAGCCTATTATTCGACACATGGAATATGTTTTTCCTCATCAAGGCTTCGCGAAATGTAAGGATCAGTTTATGCTTGGTGATAAATATTTAGTTGCTCCTGTGTTAACCTCTGGCACTGATCGTGAAGTGAAATTACCTGAAGGTCAATGGAAAGATGATTTGGGTAATATTTACAAAGGGGGAAAAATAATTTCAGTTGTGGCTGGCGTAGAGCGTCTCCCGTTTTTTGAAAAAATCAAGAATTAGCATTCAACTGTTTTTGTTTGGGCATGAATCATATTCCGTGTTTGAAAAAAAATTCAAAACAAAGAAAACAAAATTTAAAAAATTAAGAAATGAAAATCAGATTTTTAGCTGTTCTATTGTTCAAGTTAGTGTTGGCAAGTCAACTTTGCGGACAAGAAATACGGAAAGAGGTGTTTGACTTGATTGATTTAAATCGAGAAGGATTAAAAGAAGTTCAGGCTTATGTTCAGGAAAAAAGATATGATGAGGCAGCTCTATCTTTACTGGAATATTATAGAAACCGTGTAGCAGTTAACCACCCGGATGTTGATTTAACCAACATAAATATCCTTGATGAAGAAAAAAAGTGGGCAGAGGATGGATTGAAACATGTTTTCTTTGCTCATGGAGCTTATCAACCCTCTTATTTTTATGGAGATAATATTGATTGGGAATACTGGCCGGTTAAAGATAATGAATTAAGATGGCAGTTACACCGTCATAAATGGTGGATTCCAATGGCTAAAGTATACCGGTTGTCAGGAGATGAGAGGTATGCAGAGGAATGGACAAAACAATATCTCGACTGGATAAAAAAGAATCCATTGCTGACTCCAACTAAAGAAGAAATGGATACCATGAGTATTGATATGTTGAAAAAGATGGAAAATGTTCGTTTCGCCTGGCGTACTCTCGAGGTGAGTGAAAGAATCGAAGTGCAAACAGCCTTGTTTTTGTATTTTATTAAAAGTGAGCATTTTACCCCGGCCTTCTTAACTGAGTTCTTGTTGAATATTTATCGGCATGCTGAACATGTCAGGGGTAATTTTTCAAAAAAAGGTAATTTTCTGTTATTTGAATCACAGCGAATGATTTATGCAGGTACAATATTCCCTGAATTTAAACAGGCTGACGTGTGGCGTAAGGCCGGCATTGACAAGCTGAATCAGGAAATTAAGAATCAGGTCTATGATGATGGATTTCAATATGAATTAGACCCTCATTACCATTTGCATTCCATCTATATATTTGTTAAAGCAATTAAAATTGCAGAATGCAATGGATTTAAAAACGAGTTCTCAGATATGTGTCTTCATACAGTTGAAAAAATGATCATGGCTGCTATTGATATATCTTATCCTGATTACCGGTTACCATGTTTTAGTGATAACAGGCAGGCATCTAAAACTGAAATGCTCAGGGATTTTAAAAGTTGGAGTGAACTCTTTCCGAGTAACAAGTACATACTTTATATGGCTACTGAAGGAAAAGAGGGTATATTACCTTCACATTTATCCAAAAGTTATCCTACATCAGGCTATTATGTGTTCCGTAATGGCTGGGGAAAGGATGCTACGATTATGATTTTGAAAGCAGGTCCCCCGGCTTTTTGGCATAATCAGCCGGACAATGGTACTTTTGAAATGTATTTCAAGGGTAGGAATTTCTTTCCTGATTCAGGATGCTTTGTGTATGGAGGAGATGATAAGGTAAATGCCGAAAGGGCTTGGTTTCGACAAACCAGGGTACATAATACACTAACACTGAACAAAAACAATATTGAAAATACAAATTCAAAATGTTTGTTGTGGGATGCTGATAGTGCAGTTGAAAAGCTTGTAATAGAAAATCAAAGTTATGTAGACCTGACACATCGAAGAGCTGTTTTTTTTGTTGATAAATCGTTTTTTGTCATCGTTGACGAAGCAGAAGGGAATGCTATAGGTGATGTGGCAATACATTATCAATTGAGTGAAGGTGATGTTGATGTGAGTCCTCAACAATTAAAGTTGAACACCCGGTATCATGACAATAATAATATATTAATTCAGGGATTTGGAAATAAAGGGACGCAGCTACTTCAGGAAGAGGGTTGGGTGTCATATGTATATCGTGTGAAACATAAACGTCCTGCTATTTCATTCCTTACTCATAAAAATAGTACTGATACTGTTCGATTTATAACAGTAATATATCCAATATCAGATAAAACCCCTAAAGTGTCTGCTTGTTTTAAATCAGCGCTTCAAAATAATATAAATGTATTGTTGAAAATTAACGGAAAAAAATATAATCTGGAGGCGAAATGGTAATGAAGATTAAATGTAATGGTATGAAAATGAAGTTTATAATAACGATATTCCTCTCGTTTAGTTTGATGATTAACAGTTATGGGGAAGTTGAAGTAACAAGGATAAAAACCACGGTGCCTTTTCGACCAACAGGTCAAACCGATGTGTTACAACTAAGATGTGAACCAATACCGACGGTCAGGGTTGCTATCATCGGTTTAGGCATGAGGGGAGTTGGAGCCGTTTCCCGCCTTGCACAAATTGATGGGGTTGAAGTTGTCGCGTTGTGTGATATTTGTAAGGATCAGGTAAAAGCTTCCAATGAGGTGCTGTCGGATTTAGGTAAACCCGGCGCATTGGAGTTTTATGGAAATGATACTATCTGGAAGAAAGTAACAGAACTTCCACAAGTAGATTTGGTTTATGTTGTAACTGATTGGAAAAGTCATGCGATGATGGGAATAAAAGCCATGCAGGATGGCAAACATGTCGCTATAGAAGTCCCGGCAGCAATGACCATGGATGAAATCTGGGGTTTGATTAACACGGCAGAGCAAACGCGCAAACACTGTATGATGCTTGAAAACTGCGTGTATGATTATTTCGAACTGACGACGCTCTATATGGTACAAAAAGGTTTACTGGGTGAAATTATTCATGCAGAAGGGGCTTATATTCATGGGCTACAGCCTTATTGGGATCGTTATCATGATGATTGGCGTATGCAATATAATATTGAACACCGGGGTGATGTGTATCCAACGCATGGGTTAGGTCCGGTATGTCAGGCCATGAATATCCACCGGGGTGATAAACTTAATTATTTGATCTCAGTAGATACCCGTTCAGTTGGAAATCCTGCATTTTTGAAAGAACAAAGAGGAATTGATGCGAAAGAATTTAGAAATGGTGATCATACAACAACGATTGTTCGCACAGAAAAAGGGAATACCATACTGATTGAACACAATGTTACATCACCTCGTCCTTACAACCGAATGTATCAATTAACTGGTACGAAAGGGTTTGCCAACAAATATCCCGTTGAAGGTTATGCTCTGGATACGCAGGAATTAGATCCTGAAATGGTCAAAAATCATGAAAATCTAACAACTCACAGTTTTCTACCCGATGATTTAAAAAATATATTGATGGAAAAATATCGACATCCCATCATTGATGACATATTGCTGGAAAAAGCAAAAAAAGTTGGTGGTCACGGAGGAATGGACTTCATCATGGACTACCGTTTGATTTATTGTCTTCAAAACGGACTCTCGCTTGATATGGATGTATATGATTTGGCTGAATGGTGTTGCCTGATTCCATTAACTGAATTATCGCTTGATAATGGATCAGCCCCGGTAGAAATTCCGGATTTTACGCGAGGTGCCTGGAATAAACTTAAAAAACTTGAATTTATCAAATAAACACATCATCCTATTTAGATGAAGTGAGTCTCTCAGATTCCGGCGTGATTTCTATTTCTGCCGGAACAAGAAAAATATCTGTTTTTTTTAATCAGTCAGGAGAAGTTGGAGGAAGTATTAGAATCGAGGAAGATAGCACAACTTTGATGGAAAAAACGTTTGTTAGCGGGATATCATGTTCCCCCATTAACATATAAGTGAATTAATATATCAAACTTTAAATTTCACAATAATGATGAAAAGTGCTTTTAAATACATCGTAGTTATAAATCTGTTTTTGAATGGAATGTTGTTTTCTCAAATTTATCCCGATACAAGTAATACCGGGATAAAGTCAGATATACCAGTTTTCTTTAAAAACAAACTTTCAGATATTGAACACCAAATTTCGGGCTTAGTTACTGGAACATCAGAAATAATTGCCATATCTCCAGGAGGTTTACCTGTATATGCAGTTTATTATGGTAAAAAAAACACCATGATTTCTCATGCCAATTATAACTCTGCAATAGGAGCACGTGATATCAAGTTCTATAAAGATAGAGCAAGTGACTCAAAACCAGTTGTGTGTTTTGTTGGTCCGGTTCATGGTCATGAGGTCGAGGGAATTGTTGGATTGCTTAATTTTATTCATATTGCAGAAACTGGGAAAGATTACAGAAATAAAGCATGGTCGGAATTGAAAGAAAAGATAGATAGGTGCAGAATTATCATTATTCCATGTGGTAATCCTGATGGAAGAAAGAGATGTATATATGAGAGTTTTGTCGGGCTCCCTGAAGAGATTATGACAAAATATGGTCAGGGAACCAAGAGTGATGGTTCATTATGGCGGTGGCCACATGTTAAAGCGCTTCATCCGATGAAAAGTGATGTAGGCATTTTGGGAGCATATTTTAATGATGAAGGGATTAATATCATGCACGATGAGTTCTTTGACCCGATGGCAAAGGAAACTAAGGCAATATTAGATATTGCTCGAGAAGAGGCCCCGGACCTAATCGTGTCACTGCATTCACATGGATCTGGTATGCCGGTTTTACTTCAACCTGCTTATGTCCCCTGGTCTGTAAAAGAAAAGGTAGCAGATTTAGCTGGTAAACTGAAGAAAAACTATACTTTATTCGATTTAGAGCATTTAAATGCAGGTGAAATTTATAAACCAACAACAGAAAATGAAAATACTTCATTCAATCTTGTAAGTGCTTTACATCACGTTTCAGGGGCCATATCATTTACATTTGAGAGTGATCAGGGAACCATCAGTGAAAGTAAAAAAATAGTGAAGCCATTATCCACTCATGATGACATATTGGATGTTCAATTGGTATTGTATACTCAAATGTTGGATTACGCTTTGAAATTGATGAACTAATTTATAGTATGGTGATTAACTTATATATCTTGTGTAAGGGATTGAAAATAGATACTCATTCCGGAAAAAGTATAAAGAACACATTTTGTATTCTTACTTATATTTGCTTTTTTATTGTTTTGTTGCTAACCGCGTGTAACACGAAGCTACATGCGGATGAATTCTGTGGAAGAGAAGGTGAAGTAAAACTCTTGATACTTGATCCCGGGCATTTTCACGCAGATTTAATATTAAAAAAAACAAATCCCAGGATATCTCCTAAGGTATATATATATGCACCTTCGGGTACAGAGCTTGATCAGCATGTCTCCAGGATTCAGTCGTACAACGCACGAGAGAAAGAACCAACTTCGTGGAACCCGATTGTGTATAAGCAGGACAATTTTTTTAAACAGATGATACATGACAAAAATGGAAATGTCGTGGTATTAGCCGGGAATAATGAGTTGAAAACATCTTATATTCTCAAATCTGTTGAGGCTGGATTTAATGTGTTGTCGGATAAGCCTTTGGTTATAAATGAAGACAACTTTAAGTTATTGAAAGAGGCGCTGGAATTAGCAGCAAAAAAACAGCTTGTTGTGTATGATATGATGACGGAGCGTTTTAACTTGCTGAATATGATTCAAAAAAGACTCGTGAATAACACGTCATTATTTGGGAACTTGCAAACAGGCTCTGAAGATGATCCGGCGATAAAACAGAAAAGCGTGCATCATTTTTATAAACAGATTTCAGGTAGTCCGCTCATTCGCCCTGCCTGGTATTATGATGTAGCCCAGCAGGGGGAGGGAGTTGTGGATGTTACCACCCACATGATTGATCTGATTAACTGGACATGTTTTGATCGCATGTTGATTGACTATACCAAAGATGTGGATGTTTATAACGCTAAAAGTTGGTCAACAGAATTGACGCTGGATGAATTTAGTGCTTCAACCAAATTGCATGATTTTCCAGCTTACCTTGACAAATACATAGACAAAGGTAAACTGAAAGTTTTTTCTAATGGAGAAATTGGTTATAAAATAAATCAAACTCATGTTCGGTTAACGGTGCAATGGGACTACCAGGCTCCTGAGGGTGGAGGAGACACGCATAGTTCAGTGATCAAGGGTACAAATGCTACTTGTGAAATTGTTCAGGATATGGAACATGGTTTTATCCCGCAACTATATTTCTCTAAAAACAACAATTTTGGGAGAGATGATTTTGAGGCAAATCTTGTTGCTTTCATCGAAGAGATACGACTCGATTATCCATCGGTTTCATTGGTTAGGCAAGGTGATAAATATCTCGTGAAAATCCCGTTGGATATAAGGGAGAGTCATGAAACACATTTTTCTAATGTTGCTGATTCCTATTTTGATTTTTTAATGAAAGGACAAATTCCGGCATGGGAAAAATATAATATTCTCGCTAAGTATTTTATAACTACAACTGCATTAAAAATCGCGAAGACAGTTCCGGAATGTGATTAAAAGTGAATCTTTATAAAGGGGTGAAATTGTATTTTTAAAAAATAAATATCATGAGAAAATATAGCTTATTTTTTTATCTGCTACTAATTTTTATCGTTCAATTTTCCGCATATAGTCAGGTGAAATTGAACCATCAGACAAAAGCTGCTCGTAGTACTGATATCCCGATTGAAAGCATCGATAGAGAGTTGTATGTGGTAAGAGGGATAAGAGATTCTTCAAGTTTATGGATAGATGCAAAGTCTCTGACCGTTGAAGGTATGGGTTGGACCAGTGAAAATATGATAGAAGATTTTACCCGTTTGCCAAATAAATATCAGGACACGGTTACAGAAAACGTGTGGAGTCTAAGCCGCCATTCAGCCGGTATTCATATTCGTTTTATAGTGAAGGGAACCCGAGAAATTAAAGCCAGTTGGGTGCTAAGGGCGGAAAGATCGATGCCTCACATGACTTTACAGGCGATCAATGGCTTGGATCTTTACGTAAAGCATGATGGACAGTGGGTGTTTGCAGGAACAGGAAAACCCGCGGCAAAAGGAGTTAAGCATGAATCTTTGCTAACTAAGAATTTGAACCATAGAGAAGCGTATGAATGTATGCTTTATTTACCATTGTATAATGGAGTAGCGTCATTAGAATTAGGTTTCGATACAAGTGCAGTTGTCCAAAAAGCACCTCCATTTGTTGAAAAACCAATGGTTTTTTACGGGACTTCTATACTGCATGGTTGTAGCGCTTCACGTTCAGGTATGTCTTTCTCTTCCATGTTGGGTAGAAAGTACAACACCCCGGTAGTAAACTTGGGATTCTCAGGGAATGGGTTAACTGAACCGTATTTCGGTCAGATCATGGGTGAAATTGACGCGTCGATTTTTGTTGTAGATTGCTTGCCTAATATGTATGAATTCACGAAAGAGGAAGTTACGGAAAGGACAATTGCCTTGGTCAGGAATATTAGAAAATACCGTCCGGTAACGCCGGTTGTTCTTGTCGAAGATAGAACACATACACATTTCAGTGCTTATAAATCAGAAAATATACGACGTGCCGGATTAAAATCTGCTTATGAATTGTTATCGCGGGAAACTCAGTATATCTATTATGTTGAGGGAGAAAATTTACTCGGCAATAATAATGAAGCAACTGCCGATGGTTCACACCCTTCTGATTTGGGTATGTACTATTATTTTCAGGCATTAGATCCGGTTATAGGTAGGTTGTTGAAAAAAAATGATTAACAAATAAAAATAATATAACATGACAAGCAGAAGAAATTTCATTAAGAATTTGGCATTAGGGACGGCAACTATGACAGTTGGAAGCATTGTTCCAGGAATTAGTGCAAAGAGTTACAAGAACATTGTCGGTGCAAACGAGAGAATTCGTTTGGGAGTTATGGGCGTTAATGCAAGAGGATTGGCATTGACAAAAGGATTTGCCGAAGAAAAAGGTTTCGTTGTTTCTCATATCTGTGACGTAGATAAGCGGGCGATGCAAAAGGCAGTTGCTGAAGTTACGAAAATCGCGGGGAATAAACCGGAGACAGAAAGCGATATTCGCAAATTGTTAACTTCAAAAGATTTTGATGCGCTGGTTGTTGCTACACCTGACCATTGGCATGCTCCGGCTGCTATCATGGCTATGCAGGCAGGGAAACACGTTTATTTAGAAAAACCAACGAGTCATAACCCGGCAGAAAATGAAATATTGATTAAGGCTGCGGCTAAATATAACCGTTTGGTACAAGTGGGAAATCAACGTAGGTCGTGGCCAAATGTTATAAACGCGATGAATGAAATTAAATCAGGTGCTATCGGGAATGTTAATTTCGCTAAAAGTTGGTATGCCAATAATAGACCTACAATCGGTATTGGAAAGAACATCCCGGTTCCTGAATGGCTGGATTGGGATTTGTGGCAGGGACCTGCTCCCCGGGTGAAAAACTTCAAAGATAATTTTCTGCATTATAACTGGCACTGGTTCTGGCATTGGGGCACAGGCGAGGCATTAAATAACGGGATGCATTTTGTGGATTTGTTACGTTGGGGAATGGAATTGGATTATCCGACATTAGTTACATCAGTTGGAGGAAGATATCGTTATCAGGATGACTGGGAAACCCCGGACACCCAGGTAATCACTTTCCAATTTGGAGATAAGAAATCATTCACATGGGAGAGCCGTAGTTGCAATAGTAATGCCGTTGAAGGATATGCTGCAGGTGTTCTTTTCTATGGCGATAACGGAAGTTTATTGATAAGTGGAGGGAATGAATATAAAGTATTTGACCTGAAAAACAACTTGATTAAGCATGTTACCAGTGATATGGGATTTGAAGAGAGAAATCTGGTTAATCCGACACAAAATCTTGATTCGTATCATTTCCGTAATTTCTATGATGGGATAAAAAATGGTGCCGTGTTAAATTCTGATCTCGTGAGTGCTACTATAAGCACGCAATTGGTGCAGTTGGGAAATATTGCTCAACGGGTAGGTCGGTCTCTTAAAATTGATCCTGCCAGTGGTCGGATTATGAATGATAGAGGTGCGAATAAATTATGGGGTAGAACATACGAGAAAGGCTGGGAGTTGAAACTATAAAACGTGTCAAAACTTGACTTCCGGGCTTTCATATAAAAAAATACACATGGAAAACATAAAAGAATTAGCAAGAAACGCACAAATCCTGTTAAGAGTGTTTGTCGTGCTTTTTACAATGAGTATTTGTAGTGAGGTTTACGGGGTTTTAAACGCCAGTGCCACCTACAATTCAACAACTCCCTCTATCACCCTGAGTTGGAACAGCCAGGGCAGTGGAGTGACTGTAAGTATCTTCCGCAGGCAGATGGGTGAAGAGGGAGTAGCTACCTGGTTGCATCAAAAAAATGCAGTTTCTCCTGTTCTGACATACGAGGATTTAAATATCGAGCGGGGAGTGTTGTATGAATACAAAATAGAGAATCAGGCCGACAAGAAAAACTCGGCTTATGTTTCGGCCGGTATAGATGTTCCCGTTGTAGAGAAGCGCGGAACACTTTTGCTGGTAATCGACAACACGATAACAACCGCTCTTTCGTCGGAGCTACTGCGGTTTGAACAGGACTTACGGGGTGATGGATGGAAGGTGATCCGCCATCATTCGGCCCGTCATGGCAGTGGTACGCCCGAGGACTTGAAGACCTGGATAAAGGCGCGTTATCAGGAAGATACTGTCAACGTGAAAGCCCTGTTGTTGTTTGGTCACCTCCCGATATGCAAGAGCGGTTACATCGCTCCCGATGGTCACGATTATATGCCCTTGCCCACCGATTTGTTCTACGCAGATATGGATGGGGTATGGACTGATGAGGGTGCGATGAACGCTACCAATCCCTCCTATTCTAATCTTCCCGAGGATGGCAAGTATGATCAGAATTATCTGCCGGGTAATTTCCGGGTCGAGTTACAGGTGGGCCGTGTCGATTTGTTTGCCATGACCGCCTTTAGCTCCAGCGAGGTCGAGCTGTTGAGAAATTACCTGAATAAGAATTATTTATTCCGTCACGCCCTCCTGCGAAACCCTATGAGGGGCGTGGGAGGCAATAGTTACCTGAGCATGGAAACCTCAGCTGTCCATGCCCTTTTCGGATCATCCAAGGTTATAACGGGCAAGTTCGAGAATACGAATTCCAATGCCTGTACCTGGGCAGTTGACTTTGGCGATGCTGTGGGAACAAACTACGCGAAATATAATTACCCATCCATATTTTTCATTAATTTCGGGAGTCACAAGCAAAAGTTTGACCAGACCAACAACCAGATGCGCGGCATACTTTGCATGCCGGAATACGGTTTGACCTGTGCCTGGGGAAGTCGCCCTTTCTGGTTTTTTCATCACATGGGCATGGGGTCAACGATAGGTTACTCGGCTTTACGTACCCAGAACAACAAGTTTAGCGAATACAGTCCCTCTTGCAGTTACTGGTTCCAGGGAGGCATCTGGAATAACCTGATGGGTGATCCCACGCTTCGTATGCACATGGTATTACCCCCGTCAAATTTGCAGGCAACCCCAGCAGGGAATCATGTTCAACTAAGTTGGTGTTCGTCACCGGAGGCAACAGAAGGTTATCTTGTTTACCGTTTTGAAGCAGATGGTGATTCCATGATAAAACTGACCGCTGAAGCCTTGAAGGATACTTTCTTTGTTGATATGGATGCCGGTTCTGCGACTGCCTCCCGTTACATGGTACGCGCCCTGAAGTTGGAGGCAGCTGCCACAGGAAGTTATTACAACCTGAGCCAAGGTGTCTTCGTTCACAACCCATTGCAGGAATATACGGATACGATTCCTCCCACGGTACCCGCCCGTCTAAGGATCACAAACTATTCCCCGACCTCGATAACGCTCTGCTGGGACAGAAGTACGGATGATTCGGGCGTTACCGGGTACGAGGTTTTCAAAAATGGGGACTCAATAGGTACGGTTGATACCACCCTGTTCGAGTTAACAAACTTAGAACGCGGTGTAAACTACACGTTCACCGTTCAGGCTAAGGATGTTGCAGGCAATGTTTCTCAACCAAGCATCGGGCTTTTGGCAGGCATTGATTCTCAGTCACCCGGTAGGCCAACCAATTTGAAAGCCAGCAATGTTTCAAAAACAGGCTTAACAGTAAGTTGGTCGGCCTCAACGGATAATGTAGGGGTGGTGGCTTATGATATTTATATTGACAGCGTTTATTATAAATCAACGGAATCAACGGGCCCCGGCAAATCACCAGCATTGACACTCGATATTATCGGGTCGGAAATAGAGGAAGTCCGGGAAAATGTTTATTTCGCGATCACGGTCAAAGCCCGTGACATATCAGGAAACGTTTCCCAGGCCAGTGAGCCGTTGAGCGGTATATTGGATACGGAATCTCCGGGTACTCCCTCGGGCTTGCGAGTCAGCGATGTTTCTCTTACCGGCTTTACGCTCCATTGGGAAGCCTCGACCGATAACGTTGAAGTAAACGGTTACTATATATATGTCAATGGCGTACTCTCGAGAGGGGTCAACAAATCAACCAGCACGGGTATCGTGCCTACATCTTACGTATTCACTGGATTGAAAGACTCTACTACCTACACTTTAGCTGTAAGAGCTTTTGATGGTGTATATAATCAATCTCCCATCAGTGGCTCACTGGAGGTTGTGACCTATCCTTCGGGAATCAACAGAGTGGTAATCTATGAAAATCTTCACATCTTCCCGAATCCGGTGGATGATGAAATCAACCTGCAAATTACCACTATGGGAGAGGTCAGGATTCTTATTTATGATGTTTTGGGAAGACAAACCGCTCCTCCCCGAATCATAAAACATCAGAAAGGAACGATGACCATGTCGGCTAAACAGCTTACACCGGGTTTGTATTATCTGGTGGTTAAATCAGACAACAGAACCTATTCTGGCCGGTTTATGAAAAAATAAAATTAAGACTAATTAAAAATGTTTTCAGTGAAATTTGCGTCACTAAGGAAAAACTGAATGAGATTTTGAGAAATATATTAACTACAAAAGACACAAATTCGCTTTTGATTCTTAACTTTAATTCTTTAAAAAATTTAGTATTATGAAAACAAAAAATTACATGTTGGTTACTTTTTTATTGGCTATTTCTTTTGTTGTGCAGGCAACAACTTTTTATGTGAGAAATATTGGTGATAATATTAACGATGGACTATCAGAATCAACTGCTGTTCAAACGCTTGCCAAGGCGATTGATTTAGCAGTTACTGACGGAGATGTGATCAATGTGTCTGGTACAGTCGATTTTTACTCGACAACCATTACTCAAAAAGAAATAAATAAATCTATTACGATTCAGGGCGATGATAAAACTACCGCTGTTGTTGTCGGAACTGCTTCGAATGGAATTTGCCCAATTTACATAGGGAAAATATTTTTCCGGACAGTTACTATTGAGAACCTGACCTTTAAAGATTTTTATTCTTTTAATGGAACTACTAATTCATACGGGGGTGTGATAAAATTTGAGCGGGGGAACTTAACCATTTCAAATGTAATCTTTGAAAACAACACTGCGTATCAGGGAGGTGCATTGTATTTGAGAAATTCGCATCCAACAGCAGCTAATAACAATGTAGTATTGGTACAGGACTGTTATTTTAAAAGTAACAAGGCTTTAAAAACATCTTCTCTTTATCCATCCGGAGGTGCTGTTTTTTGCGAAGTATATACCAGTGCTTTGGAGACAAATAGTTTCAAGGTGACAATTGACAGGTGTACCTTTGATGCGAATATCTCGGAATACTCAGGTGCTGCGTTAATGCTTACCGGGGGCGCTTCTGTATCTACAACAGGAGGGGTATTGGTTCAGAACAGCACGATCGTTAATAGTATAGTTAAATATAAGGATGCTAATCCGGATCGTGCCGCAATTTACATTCAAAAGCAAGGTTCAGGTACTTATAATAATGAAATAAAGTTTGTCAACAATACAATTGCTTACAATAGTGTAGAACGTTCAGGTTATTTGTGTGCAGGTTTGTATAACAGAAATTATACTAATTTAAAAATTATCAATAATATATTTTTTGGCAATACAACTACTAACGCTACATTGTCATACGAAACACATCCGGATGGAACAGTAGTTGGAAGTCGCAATAACATTGTTGATATAGTATATAATCCAGGTAATTCAGATAATAGTCTGAACACCGCGACCACGTATTCAGGTAATACGGAAAATGTAACCGCTGTGCAATTGAAACTGGCAGCCAGTCTGGCCGATAACGACGGTGAAACAAAAACCCTTAGTCTTGATAGTGGAAGTGTAGCTAATAATGCCGGATATTCGACCATTGATCTTGTAGAAGATCAAAGGGGGTACCTACGTGTAGACGTTCCTGATGTTGGAGCGTATGAGTATGGCGGAACTTTACCTCCACGTACATTTTATGTACGTTCAACAGGTGACGACTACAAGGATGGGTTATCAGAAGAAACGGCGCTTGAAACGGTTTCAGAGGCTATTGAGAGAGCGACAGTGGATGGCGATGTAATAGATATTTCCGGTACGGTTAATTTTTATAAAGCAACTGTAGCTTCAAAAGCGATTACGAAAAGGATTACTTTCAAGGGGGATAATAAGAACACCACGATAGTTGTGGGTGTAACAACCAATAACATCTCTCCCATAGTAATTGGTTATAGTTCATTTACAACTGTCAAATTTGAAGATATGACCTTCAAGAATTTTAACAGGGGAAATGCTGGTTATGGTGGTGTAATCGATTTTATGCGGGGAAATTTGATTTGTAAAAATGTGATTTTTGAGAATAATACCGCATTATTTGGAGGTGCAATTAGTGTACGAAACTCTTATTCACAAGAATCGAATTCGAATAGTGTTTTTATTCAGGATTGTCATTTTAAAGGCAACAGTACTTTGAAATCAGCAACAGCAGTAACACCCAGAGGAGGTGGAGTTTTCTGTAGTTCAGGGAATAGTACCCTCGTGACAAATGAATTTAATTTCACGATTGACAGATGTACGTTCGAATCCAATATCTCAGAGTATTCCGGATCTGCACTTAATATTTACATGGGAACTTCTTTATCTGAGAATAAAGTATTGGTTCAGAACAGTACATTCTTGAATAATGTAAATAAAGCGGGAGGAGCGAATGCCAATCAGTATCCGGATCAGGGTTCAGTATATGTACATTATTCAGCTGTAAGTGGAGGTACGTATAATAGTGAAGTTAAGCTAATTAATAATACAATTGCCTATAATAGTGTACAAAAAACTGGTTATCGTTGTGCCGGTCTGTATAATGCCGCTTATCCTGGATTAAAGATATATAACAATCTGTTCTTTGACAACAACAGTTCGGACAAGAAGTTGTCGTTTGTTACAACAGTTGATATGCTTGTTAGTCGTAATAATATTGTTGATGTTGTTACAGGTGTTACGGATAACAGTTTAAATCGGGCTACTGTTTTTTCTAACAATACTGAAAATGTTACCAGTGAAAATTTAAAATTAGCAACAACTTTGGCAGACAATGGAGGAGCGACAAAAACTCTTAGTCTTGATAGTGGAAGTATTGCTATTGATGCCGGATATTTACCGATTGCCCCTGTAAAAGATCAAAGGGGTTTTTTACATATAAATGTTCCCGACGCAGGAGCTTACGAATATGGAGGTACTTTACCTGCAAATACATATTATGTACGATCTACTGGCCGCGATGATATAAACGATGGACTATCAGAATCAACTGCTGTTCAAACGATTGCAAGGGCGATTGATTTAGCGGTTACTGACGGAGATGTGATCAACGTGTCGGGGGTGGTTAACTTTTGTCAGGACACTGTCGTGCAAAAGGAAATAAATCATAATGTTACCATTCATGGTGATGATAAACATACAGCTGTCGTTGTGGGGGGGGCTTCGAATGGAATAACTCCTCTTTATTTAGGGAAAACATCAGCTTGTGCTGTTGAGATTAAAAACCTGACCTTTAAAGATTTTTATTCCTTTAATGGAACTACTAATTCATACGGAGGTGTGATAAAATTTGAGCGGGGAAACTTAACCATTTCAAATGTAATATTTGAGAATAACACCGCTTATCAGGGAGGTGCGCTGTATTTTAGAAATTCGCATCCAACAGTGGCGAATGATAATGTAGTGTTAATACAGGATTGTTATTTTAAAAACAATAAGGCTTTGAAAGCGTCTTCTCTTTATCCTTACGGAGGTGCGGTTTTTTGCGAAATATATACCAGTACTTCAGCTACTAATAGTTTCAAAGTAACAATCGACAGGTGTACTTTTGATGCTAATACCTCTGAGTACGGGGGAGCTGCGTTAATGCTTGTCGGGGGTGCTTCTGTTTCTACAACAGGAGGGGTATTGGTTCAGAACAGCACGATCGTTAATAATGAGGTTAAATACAAGGATGCAAATCCAGATCGTGGCGCAGTTTACATTCAAAAGCAAGGTTCAGGTACCTATAACAATGAAATAAAGTTTGTCAACAATACAATTGCTTACAATAATGTTGAACGTTCTGGTTATATGTGTGCCGGATTGTATAATCGAAATTATCCTAATTTTAAGATATTCAATAATATATTTTTGGGCAATAAGACCAACGATGTTACATTGTCATATGAGACACACCCGGATGGAACCGTAGTTGAAAGCCGCAATAATATTGTTGATAAGGTATATAATGTGGGTAATCAAAACAACAGTCTGAATCAAGCAACCACGTATTCAGATAATCTTCAAGACGCAACAGTTGTTGATTTAAAACTATCGGATAATCTGGCATATAACGGCGGAGCAACACCTACATTAAACATTGCTTCTGGTAGTGTTGCTCAGGATGCCGGATATGTTAGTGCAGCACCTGAAGTTGATCAAAGGGGATTTATGCGTGTTGATACTTCCGATGTAGGAGCCTTTGAGTATTACCCAAAAATTATTGGTGATATTCGCTCGGATCATCCCCGGTTATTTTTCAATGCTGAAAGTTGGAACTCAGTAAAGAATAGAGCTCTATCTGCTAGTATGGAGAATGAATATGACCTTGTTGTAGATTTAGCCTATCATGATAGTCCGTACAAGTCAGATTGGGATTCAACAGAAATAGACTGGCCAGCAACACGTCCGGGTTATACCATTGTGGCGGGAGACTGGGGTTATAATGTCATGGCAGCCGCTTTTGTTTACCGGATTACTCCCTCAACTGAGTTGCTAACGCGTATAAAAGAAATGTTATTTGCCTCGCTGGATTATTATCATGCCTGTTATGAT